>Ga0160423_10000326_pt1 | contig 37958 bp, 31 predicted proteins | sample CRUFie14St8metaG_FD_108191 | JGI IMG/M metagenome (GOLD analysis project Ga0160423, IMG submission 108191) | Marine microbial communities from the Costa Rica Dome - CRUD Field 142mm St8 metaG | ecosystem: Environmental > Aquatic > Marine > Oceanic > Photic zone | place: Costa Rica: the Eastern...
AAGATATTTTAAAAAACCTTGGTATTTCAGATGCAAAAACTTTTAAGGCTTCTTTTAATCGTCCAAATCTATTTTATGAGATACTTCCTAAAACAGCTCAAGTAGACAATGATATCATTAGATTTATAAAGAAAAATGACGGTAAATCTGGTATTGTTTATTGTTTAAGTAGAAAACGTGTTGAAGAGTTAGCTCAGATTTTACAGGTTAATGGAATTAAAGCCGTTCCATATCATGCTGGATTAGATTCTAAAACCCGTTCATCTCACCAAGACATGTTTTTGATGGAAGACATTGATGTTGTAGTTGCTACAATTGCATTTGGTATGGGGATTGATAAACCCGATGTCAGATTTGTTATTCATCACGATATTCCTAAAAGCATAGAGAGTTACTATCAAGAAACTGGACGAGCAGGTCGAGATGGAGGAGAAGGTCACTGTTTAGCTTATTACTCATATAGAGACATTGAAAAATTAGAAAAATTTATGTCTGGTAAACCAGTAGCTGAACAAGAAATTGGTTTATCTCTCTTACAGGAGGTTGTTGCTTTAGCTGAAACTTCAATTTCAAGAAGAAAGTTTATTTTACATTATTTTGGAGAAGAATTTGATAATTTATCTGGAGAAGGAGGTGATATGGATGACAATGTACAAAATCCAAAAAAACAAGTTGAATCAAAATTTAATTTGGTAATACTATTAAATACTATTTTAGATACAAATGAAAAATATAAAATCAAAGATCTTGTAAAAGTTATAGTTGGTCAAGAAAATGCCTTAATAATATCTCACAAAACAAACAAAAAAAGTTTTTTTGGTGTAGGAAAAGATTTTGATATAGTTTATTGGACTGCCTTATTAAGGCAGGCCATTGTTGCAGGATATATAAGCAAAGAAATTGAGTCATACGGTGTTTTGAAAATAACTCCAAATGGTAAAGAATATTTGAAAGATCCAAAATCTTTTTTAATGACTGAAGATCACAATTATAAAACAAATGATGGTGATTCTTACATTGCCTCTAAAACTCAAGCTGATTCAGTATTAACAAAAATGCTGAAAGATCTTCGAAGGGCAAACGCAAAGAAATTTGGTGTACCTCCATACGCTATTTTTCAAGATCCATCAATCGATGATATGGCCTTGAAATTTCCTGTAACAATTGAGGAATTATATAATATACATGGTGTTGGAGAAGGAAAAGCTAGAAGATATGGAAAAGATTTTGTGGAACTCATTAGTAAATATGTTACTGAAAATAATATTGAAAGAATTGAAGATATGATTATCAAGTCGACTGGAACAAATTCTTCTTTAAAATTATACATTATTCAAAGTATTGATAGAAAACTTCCATTAGATGACATTGCTAATGCCAAGGGAATGGACATGGTTGACTTCATTAAAGAACTTGAATCAATTGTTTTCTCAGGGACCAAATTAAATATTGATTATTGGATTGATGAAACCTTTGATGAAGATCAGCAAGAGGAAATTCATGATTATTTTATGGAATCAGATTCTGACTCCATACAAGACGCAATTGACGAATTTGGTGGGGATTATGAAGATGAAGAATTAAGGCTATACCGTATAAAATTTATTAGCGAAGTAGCTAATTAGATATTTTTTTAAAGTTAATACATATTATTATTAAATCATTGGTAAATTTGAATCTAAAAAATAATTTAAATGAACAACGGACTTTACGCTAAATTTTTAACTTCAAAAGGAGATATTTTAATAAAATTAGAACATAATAAAACACCTGGCACGGTAGGAAATTTTATTGGCCTGGCAAAAGGAGATTTAGAAAATTCAATTAAAAAACAAGGTGAACCTTATTACAACGGGTTAAAATTTCACAGAGTTATTCCTAATTTTATGATCCAGGGTGGTTGTCCTATGGGTACTGGTACTGGTAATCCAGGATATAAATTTGATGACGAAATTCACAAGGATTTAAAACATGATTCTCCTGGAATTCTTTCAATGGCTAATGCTGGACCTGGTACTAACGGTAGTCAATTTTTTATTACCCATGTTCCTACACCATGGTTAGATGGTAAACATACAGTTTTCGGAAAAACAGTTGATGGTCAATCAGTAGTTGATTCAATATCTCAAGATGATATTATTGAAAGCATTGAAATTATTGCAGTTGGAGATGATGCTAAATCATTTAACGCAGTTGAGTCTTTTAGGGAATTTGAAGGTGCTAAAGCTAAACGAATAGAGGAAGAACAAGCTGCAGCCCAAATTGAGCTAGACAAACATTCAAAAGGCTTTGAAATTACAAAAAGTGGCCTGCGATATCAAATTACCCAGAGAGGTTCTGGAATTACTCCAGAAAAAAATAATACTGTATCAGTTCATTACAAAGGCCAATTAATTGATGGGACTGTTTTTGACTCATCTTACAAAAGAAACCAACCTATTGAATTTAAATTAGGAGTTGGACAAGTGATTCCTGGATGGGATGAGGGAATTTCTCTTTTGAAAGTAGGAGATAAGGCTCGATTTGTAATTCCAAGTTACTTAGCCTATGGTAGCCAAGGAGCAGGTGGAGTAATACCTCCAAACGCCAATCTTATCTTTGATGTTGAATTAGTTAAAATCATAAATTAATTTTTAAAACTAGTTTAATTTTTATTAATTTTTAAATACTTATTTGTAAATTTGTTTACGTTTAACAACGTACAATGACTCAAGAAAATACTAAATACATCTTCGTAACTGGAGGTGTGAGTTCTTCACTAGGAAAAGGAATTATAGCAGCTTCACTTGCAAAACTCTTACAAGCTCAAGGATACAGAGTTACTATTCAAAAATTAGATCCCTATATAAATATTGACCCCGGGACTTTAAACCCCTATGAACATGGTGAATGTTATGTCACCGATGATGGGGCAGAGACAGATTTAGATTTAGGTCATTACGAACGTTTTTTAAATGTTCCAACATCCCAGGCAAACAATGTAACAACTGGACGCATTTATCAGAGTGTAATTGAAAAAGAACGCAGAGGGGACTTCCTTGGAAAAACTGTTCAAGTTATTCCACACATTACTGATGAAATTAAAGAAAGAATTAAGTTACTTGGATCAAATGGAGATTATGATATTGTTATAACTGAAATTGGTGGAACAGTTGGGGATATAGAGTCACTCCCATATATTGAGTCTGTAAGACAATTAAAATGGGAAATGGGCAATAAAAACACTTTAGTTATACACTTAACATTAATTCCGTATCTAAATGCAGCTGGTGAGTTAAAGACAAAACCAACTCAACATAGTGTCAAAACTTTAATGGAAAGTGGTGTTCAGGCTGACGTACTTGTTTGTCGTACGGAGCATGAGCTAAGTTCTTCAATTCGTACTAAATTAGCTCGTTTTTGTAATGTTAAAGAAGATTGTGTAATCCAATCTATAGATGCATCCACTATTTATGATGTTCCAAATTTGATGCTTGATGAAGGCTTAGATAAAGTTGTTTTAAGTAAACTAAATCTTAAACGTAATATTCCTAATTTAGATTCATGGAATACCTTCTTAAATAGACATAAAAATCCAGTTGATGAAATTAATATTGGATTAATTGGTAAATACGTAGAATTGCAAGATTCTTATAAATCAATAATAGAATCCTTTATTCACGCTGGAGCAGCTAACGAAGTAAGGGTTAATATTAAATCTTTTCATTCAGAGCACCTTAATACTTCCAATATTGAAGAAAAATTGGATGATATTAATGGGGTTCTTGTTGCACCTGGTTTTGGAGAACGCGGTATTGAGGGTAAAATAGAATCAATTAAATATGTCAGAGAAAATAAAATTCCATTTTTTGGAATTTGTTTGGGAATGCAAATGGCCGTTATTGAATTTTCAAGAAATGTTCTCGGTTTTAAAGACGCAAATTCTTCTGAAATGGATTTGGAAAGTTTACACCATGTTATTGACCTTATGGAAAATCAAAAGCAGATTCAAGCAAAAGGGGGAACTATGCGATTGGGTTCCTGGAGATGTGAATTGTTGAATGATTCTATAGCATTTAAAGCGTATAATAAAAAAACTGTTTACGAGAGACATAGACACCGATATGAATTTAATGGTAGTTATAAACACCAAATTGAATCTAATGGAATGATTGCTACTGGTCTAAATCCAAAAACAGGATTAGTTGAAATTGTAGAATTGAATAATCATCCATGGTTTGTTGGTGTTCAGTATCACCCTGAGTATAAAAGCACAGTGGCAAATCCACATCCTTTATTTAAAGCTTTTGTTAAAGCTTCACTTAATTATAAATTATCTAAATAAAAAATAATACCTATTTTGTCAGTCTAATTATACGAGTTTAATATTGTTATGGAAGAAAAAAATTTTGATTTAAAAAGTTTTATAGGTTTTATACTTATTGGTGCAATTTTATTATACATGATGTACCAAAATCAACCATCGCCAAATGATACCTCTTTAAATAATCAAATTAGTCAAGAAGAAGTTGTAAATAAAATTTCTAAAAAAGATCCGCTAAAATCTTCTTTTAATTTAAATGACTCTGTCAAAAAAACAGGTGTTTTAAATTCTTTTAATCAGAAAAAAAATGTTCTTTCTAATATATCACTTGAAAATGAAGTATTAGCTATTGAAATTAGCAATTTAGGAGGAATATTAAGTAGGGTAAGGCTCAAGAATTTTGTTGATTATGATTCCGTTCCAGTAAGTTTGATTAAAAATGACAATTCTTTTTTTAATTTAAACTTTACAACCAATGATGGTAAAAATATAAACACTTCTGATTTATATTTTGAGCCTACTTTGACAGTTTATGGAGAAAAACAGGTTGTTTCAATGAAATTCATAGTTTCAGAAGATCAATTTATTGAATACTTATATTCTCTTGAAAAAGATGATTATATGATTGATTTTTCTATTCGTTCTAAGGGACTTAAGGAAGTTTTAAACAATAGATATGAGCCTAATTTTAATTGGGACATGAAAGTATTTAGACTGGATCAAAGTATTAGTTTTGAAAATAGATACACAAGATTAAGCTATCAGTATGATGAGGATAAAAATGATAAGTTATCTCAGTCAGGAAATGACGATGATATTATAGAGAATGTCTCTTGGATTTCATATAGACAGCATTTTTTTAGTTCTATTTTAGTTCCTAAATCAACTTTAAAAAGTGCAGAAATAAAATCTTTTGATTTAGTTAAAGATGAAACAATTGATACATTATTTACAAAAAAATATACAACAAAATTCCCTGTTGAATTTAATCAAGGCGAATTGAAACAGGAAATGAGTTTTTATTTTGGGCCTACATATTCAGAAACATTAAAAAAATATGACAAAAATTTAGAAGCCAGTATTCCTTTTGGATGGGGTATTTTTGGTTGGATAAATAAATCAATTTTCAGTCCATTGTACGGTTGGTTGAGTAGTTTTCTGTCTTACGGTATAGCTATAATCGTAATGACAATCTTGGTTAAAATATTATTGTCTTTTGTTCAATACAAACAATTTTTATCACAAGCTAAAATGAAAATTTTAAAACCTGAACTTGATGCTATATCAGAGAAGTTCAAGTCCAATAAAATGAAAGCTCAGCAAGAAAGGATGGCTCTACAAAACAAAGCCGGGGCTAGTCCATTAAGTGGCTGTTTACCAGGTTTATTACAAATTCCTGTTTTCTATTCATTATTTATGTTTTTTCCTGTCGCTTTTGAATTAAGACAAAAGCCATTTTTATGGGTTAAAGATTTAAGTTCTTATGATACAGTATTAAATCTTCCTTTTAATATTCCTTTTTATGGTGATCATGTTAGTTTATTCCCAATTTTAGCTTCTGTTGCAATTTTCTTTTATATGAGAATGACCACTGGTCAAAATATGAACATGCAACCACAACAAGAAGGTATGCCTGATATGGCAAAAATGATGAAATATATGATATATTTTTCCCCTTTATTAATGTTATTCTTTTTTAATAATTACGCCTCTGGTCTTAGTCTTTATTACTTTGTTTCAAACTTAATTAGTATTGGAATCATGTTAGTGATTAAAAATTATATTATAGATGAAGATAAGGTTTTAGCTAACATTCAAGTAAATAAATCTAAGCCTAAAAAACAAAATCGATTTCAACGTAAAATGGCTGAAATAATGGAACAAGCTGAGAAACATAAAGCAATGCAGCAAAAAAGAAATAAATAGTTAATTAAAGGCTTCCTCCTAGACACCTTTTTTATTTATCCTTATTTGAATTATTTATAAATTTGCTAAATGAAAACAGTTGTTATAGGTTTATCAGGAGGTGTAGATTCAAGTGTCGCAGCCTATTTATTAAAAGAACAAGGATATAATGTCATAGGACTTTTTATGAAAAATTGGCATGATGATTCAGTAACAATTTCTAATGAATGTCCATGGCTTGATGATAGCAATGATGCAATGTTAGTAGCTGAAAAGTTGGAAATTCCATTCCAAACAATTGACCTAAGTATTCAGTATAAGTCCAGAATTGTTGATTACATGTTTAATGAATATAAACATGGTCGTACACCTAATCCTGATATTTTATGTAATAAAGAGATTAAATTTGATATTTTTTTGGATACTGCTATTTCACTTGGTGCAGACTATATAGCTACTGGTCACTATTGTCGTAAATCATCAATGAGCATCGCAGAAAATAAAGAAAAAATTTATTCATTATTAGCAGGATATGATAAAAATAAGGATCAATCTTATTTTTTATGTCAATTATCTCAATTCCAGCTTTCAAAAACTTTATTTCCTATAGGTGAACTTGAGAAATCTGAAGTCAGAAAAATTGCATCTGATCTAGACTTAGTAACAGCTAATAAAAAGGATTCACAAGGATTGTGCTTTATTGGTAAAGTTAGATTACCTGAATTTTTGATGCAAAAATTAAAATCAAAAAAGGGGGATATCGTTCAAATTCCAAATGATTTTAAAAAATATAATAATATGCTCCCTAATTTTGAATCTAAAGCTCAAGAACTTCGTTACAAGTGCAAAAAAATAAATTATAGTCATGATGATGGTGTTGTAATGGGATCTCACCAAGGAGCTCATTTTTTTACCATTGGACAGAGAAAAGGTCTATCTGTGGGTGGAACAAAAGCGCCTCTTTTTGTAATTGCTACTGATGTTGATAAAAATATAGTTTACGTTGGTGAGGGAAAAGATCATCCAGGATTATTGCGTAATGTTTTATATGTCAACAATGATGATATTCATTGGGTTAGAGATGATTTAAAATTATTTAATGGTGATAATTTAGAAGTGCACGCAAGAATCCGTTACAGACAAACATTACAGAAAGCATATATACATAAATTTTATGATGGATTATATGTTGAATTTTTAAATCTTCAAACTGCAATAAGTGAAGGGCAATTCGTTGCATGGTATATTGGAGAAGAATTAGTTGGTTCCGGGGTAATTTCTTAAATTTAAGACAAATACTTTTTCTTTATTTGGAATGCATAATCGTATAACGAAATTATTTAAAATTAAATATCCAATTGTTCAAGCTGGAATGATTTGGAATAGTGGTTGGAAATTAGCCTCAGCGTCTAGTAACTCTGGAATTTTGGGCTTAATTGGTGCAGGATCTATGTATCCTGATACTTTAAGAGAACATATTAAGAAATGTAAATTAGCAACAAAAAATCCATTTGGAGTTAATGTTCCATTATTATATCCAAATATTAAAGAAATTATGGAAATAATAATTGAAGAAAATGTAAAAATTGTTTTTACCTCAGCTGGTAATCCAAATGAATGGACGTCTTGGTTAAAAAAATTTGGAGTAATAGTTGTACATGTAGTAAGTAGTTTAAAGTTTGCTAAAAAAGCTGCGAATGCTGGAGTTGATGCTATTGTTGCAGAGGGTTTTGAAGCTGGAGGTCATAATGGTCGTGAGGAGACAACCACTTTTGCTTTAGTTCCACTGATTTGTAAACAATTATCAATCCCAGTGATTTCTGCTGGAGGTATTGCCACTGGTAGAGGTTTTTTAGCCGCGATGGCTTTAGGTGCTGAGGGAGTCCAAATTGGGAGTAGATTTGTAGCGAGTGTTGAGTCATCTGCTCATATGGCTTTTAAAAGAGCAGTTATTGATTCAAAAGAAGGTGATACTAAATTAACGTTAAAGGAATTAACTCCAGTTAGGTTATTGAAGAATAGATTTTATGATGATTTAGTTTCTTTATATCAAAAAAATCCAACTAAAAATGATTTAAAAACATTTCTAGGACGTGCTAGAGCTAAACTTGGAATGTTTGAGGGTGAATTAGATGAGGGTGAATTAGAAATAGGTCAAATATCAGCCATAATAAATAAAATTTTACCTGTTGAGGTAATAGTAAATGAAATTGTTGATGAATATAACTCAGTAATTAATAAACTTAAAAGAATTAATAAATGACTAGTCGTAAAAAACAACTCTTAGCTTTTGAAAGGCTATTGGATATCATGGATGAGTTAAGAGAAAAGTGTCCATGGGACAAAAAGCAAACTTTGCAGTCTCTTAGAACCTTAACTATTGAAGAAACCTATGAATTAGCGGATTCAATATTAGATAATGATTTTAATGAAATCAAAGGTGAATTGGGTGACCTGATGTTGCATATTGTTTTTTATTCAAAAATTGCAAGTGAAACAAATAATTTTGATATTGGTGATGTATTAAATACAATTTGTGATAAACTAATTAATCGTCACCCTCATATTTATGGGAATAAAGCTGAATTAAATGAAGATCAAGTAAAGAAAAATTGGGAAAAAATTAAACTAAAAGAGGGTAAAAAAAGTGTCCTCGAAGGAGTTCCTTCTAATTTACCAGCACTTGTTAAAGCTATGCGAATTCAAGAAAAAGTTTCAGGAATTGGATTTGATTGGGAAAATATTGATCAAGTTTTTGAAAAGGTAGAAGAGGAGTTGCTAGAATTAAAAAAAGAAATTGTAAACAATGATTGTAAGAGCATTGAAGCAGAATTTGGAGATGTCTTATTTTCATTAGTTAATTACGCCAGGTATATAAATATCAATCCTGAAAATGCTCTATCTCGAACAAATAAAAAATTTATAAAAAGGTTTCAATTTCTGGAAAATAAAACAAAAATGACCAAAAAGAGTTTATCTGAAATGTCATTATCTGAAATGAATATTTTGTGGAATGAAGCTAAAAATCAGAGATTATTTAATTATTTTTTTAATTTTTTTAATTTTTTCAGTCCATTTTTTTAATTCAGATTTATGGTTTTCAATTTTTTTATTTACACTAACAATCAATGGATTGTCAATATTAATATTTGAGAAAAACTGTAAATTATTTTCAAGTTGATTAATTTGCGACTTTATTTCCTCTACTTTATTTCTAACGAATGACAATTCGTTATTCAAGGATTTTGGATTTTTAATTAATTCATTTAGTTTATTAAAATATTTCAGATCATTAATTTGTTCTTCATTAGCTCCAATTGATCTTAGATTAATATCAATTAAGTCATAAAAATCTTTGTCAATAAATTTTTTATTTTTTGGAGTTTTTCCAATTTTACCCCATTCTATAGATATTTTTTTAAGTTTATCAAAATCATCTTTTTTTTGTTTTCCAGATTTAAATGATTTAAGAGTTTCTAAAAGAATTTCTTTTTTCTTAAATGCTTTAACTTCTTCCTCAGTTCCTAAAATAGTTTGTTCATGATATCTTTCAAAAAAATGATTACAAGCAGTTCTAAATTTTTTCCATAGCTTATCACTTTCGTTTTTGGGAACATGACCAATTTCTTTCCATTGATTCTGTATTTTTTTCATTAAAATTACAGTATTCTCAAAATTTTCATTGTCTTTATTTTCCTCGGCAATTTCTGTCAATTCTATCTTAAGTTTTAAATTATTAGCTTGTTCCTTTTTTAAATCTTTGTAAAAATTATTTTTATTTTTGTTAAATATTTTAACCGCTGTTTTGAAATCAGTCCAAGTCTTGGTGATTTCTTTTCTTGGAACATTACCAATTTTAAAAAATTTCTCTCTCAAACTCTCAATTTCTTTAATTTTATTTTGCCATTCAAAATGAGTTTTATTTTCTAGTTCTGAAATTGATTTAATTTTATTGATAGTTTCATATTTTAGCTTCAGATTTTCAATTAATTTTTCTTGTATTTGAGCATTGTATATTTTTTTCTTTTCGTTAATAACTTTAGTTGCATTACTGAATTCATTCCAAAGACTTAAACGATGTTCTTTGGAAACAGGTCCTAATTCCTCTTTCCATATTTTGTGTAATGCTTGCAATTCTCTAAAAGCACGAGATAAATTAGTTTCTTTAGATAAGGAATTAGCTTTTTCAATTAACTTAAGTTTTTTTTCTAAGTTATGTTTGTAATCTCTCTCCCTTAAATCCCTATTTAGATGCAAAAAATTGTAAAATCTTTCAACATGGTGACGATAGTTGTTCCATACGTTATTAGCCTCATTTAAAGGAATTTTTCCTATATCTCTCCATTTATCTTGTAAATCTCTAAATTTATTATAGCTCTTATAAGTATTTTGATTATTATCTATCAAATCTTTTATATCATCAATAATTTGTAATCTTAGTTGGAGATTTTTGTTGTAATTCTTAATTCTATTTTTTTGAAAAAGCTCGTTTTTTTCTCTGAATATTTTTGACAATGAACTAAACTTCTTTTTTAATGGATGAGAAAACTTGAAATCAATTGTGTTACCACCTTCTTCAATAAATTTCTTTTTATTTTCATTCAGAAGTTGGTTTAATTTAGAATTAAACAAGGTTTTAATTTTATTAGCATCTGAGCGTATTCGTTGAATATTATCTTTTTTTAGAATTTCTTCGAATTTAATAACTAGGGACTCCAAATCCATTAGTTCGAATTCAGTTTTTGAAGATTCAATGTTTAATTCAATTGTATTTTCACTTTCAGTAAAAGTTTTATTTTTTGATAATGAATTATTTTTGTTTGATTTTACTTCTTTTTGTTCGTCTGCCACTAGCAGGTTATCTTGCGTTTTCATATATCAAAGGTTTCATTCTCAAATTCCAATGAAATATAAATATAGTGCTATCTAATTAAATTACAAATTATTATCAAATGGAGTAGTTAATTATTCCATATTTCCCAAGATTTTTCTGCTTGTAGTTCAAGCATTTTTAAGCCATTGATGGTTTGTGCTTTTGCTTGAAGGCCTTTTTTTAAAAATTTTGTTTGAAGAGGATTATAAATCAAATCAAAAAGTATGTGCTTCTGAGTAACATATTTATATGGGATATTAGGACTTTTTTCAATATTTGGATATGTTCCAATTGGAGTACAATTTATAATTATTGTATTTTTCGAAATAATATCTTTTGTTAAGCAATTATAGCTTATGTGCTTATCGAGCTTTGGATTTCTAGAAACAAATTGAGATTTTATTTTTAACTTATTTAGGCCATAATTTACGGCCTTAGAAGCACCCCCAGTTCCAAGTATTAATGCGGAATTATGATTGTTATTTAAATATGGAATTAAAGTTTTTATAAAACCATAATGGTCCGTATTGTATCCAACAAGTTTATTATTTCTAATTTTTATAGTATTAACTGCACCTATTTTTTGAGCTTCAAAATCTATTTCATCTAAAAAAGGTATGATAGTTTCTTTGTATGGAATAGTAACGTTTAGCCCACTTATTTTTTCATCTATTTTCAGTACTGAAGGAAAATCATTAATAGTATTAATATCAAAATTTTTGTATTTATAATTTAATTTTTCAGCTTTAAATTTCTTTTTGAAGAAAGACCTTGAAAAAGAATAATCTATACCTTTTCCTATTAAACCAAAAGTTTTCATAATCTTAAATTTCTTTTTTGCGCTGACTTATCTATTAGTACTACAATCATAATTCCTAAAATAATAAATGATATGCCAAAATAAGTTTCTGTGCTTAAATTTGGAAGATAATTATCATAGTCAAATATTTGTTTATTTTTTAATGAATCGAAAATGAATTCTCTATTCATGTTTGATTTATATATTCTATTTTTCCAAGGCCAAACTACACTAAGAGAACCTGCAATAAATCCCATTATTGTTGAGAGAGTTTTGTTCCTATAGTTTTTTAAAGCATATTTTAAAATATTTGAGAATAAAATTAGACCAACTAATGATCCGAAACTAAAAACAAGTAATATTTTAAGCATCTTACAAAGGTAAGGATCTGTCAAAATTTCAAACTTTCCAATAAACAAATTTAATAATGTTGTATATAATGCATTTACAGAGTCAACAAGTAATAAAACATAGTTACCCATAAGCATCAAAATAAAGGAACCCGAGAACCCTGGTAGGATCATTCCAACAACACTTACTATTCCACACAAGAACACAAAAAGTAAATTTTCATTTTCTGTGGCAGGAGTAATAATACTTAGGCATACTCCAGAAACAATTCCCAAAAAAGTCCAAAAAAATGTTTCGAGGTTAAACGATTTAACTCTTTTGTAAATGTAAAACACCGAACCTATGACTAGACCAAAAAATAAGCTCCAAACATAAATTTCGTAATGATTTATTAGATAATCCAAAATCCTAGAAACACTAAAATAACTTACAACCAATCCAAATAAAAGAGGTCCAAGGAATTGACCATCTATGTGTTCATAAAAAAGCTTAAACTTTCCTTGAAAAATAAGTTTTAGTCCACTGATATTAAATTTTTGTAATGAATGCAAAAATTTCTCATAAAAACCTAACAGAAATGCAACTAAACCTCCTGAAACACCTGGAACTTTATTTGCAGTACCCATCGCTATTCCTTTTAATACAAGTATAAGTTTTTCTTTTATTAAAATATTGATATTCAATTATCTTTTTTTCGAAATATAGCTAAAAATAAAAATTGACAGAACCCCCAAAAGCATAAATATTAGAGCTTGTATTAGTTTTGGATTTCCTTCAAATGAAAAAGGTGATACACATTTTTCATATAATAGCTCTTTTTTGTATTGATTAACTTCAAACTTTACTAATTTCTTCCACGGCCATATTTTTACTAATGCGCCAATCATGAATCCAGTTAAAACTGAAAGGGTTTCGTTTTTGAAATTCTTGAACAGAAATTTTAAGAACTTTGAAAAAGTTAATAGGCCCACAATTCCCCCAAATCCAAATGAAATAATTTTTAATATTTCTTTATTGTTTATAGCTTGAATTATTGAACTATAGGAGCCCATTAAAACTAAGATAAATGCACCAGAGATGCCTGGTAATATCATTGCGCAAATTGCAACCACTCCAGATATAAAAATATATAAATAGCTATCTGTAGAATTAAAAGTTTCAAGTTGAGTAATTTTATATGCAATTAAAGTTCCTATGATTAATAACAAAACTGTTAATAAATTCCATTTTTTAATTTTTTTAGTTATGTATAAAATACTTGATAATATCAGACCAAAGAAAAATGACCAAATTAAAATAGGATGTTCAATCAAAAGCCATGATATAAAATTTGAAAATAATAATATACTTACACAAATTCCAAAAAGCAATGATGCTAAAAAGGGAGCATTAATTTTATACCAAACATATTTAAATCCTTTGTGGTTAAAGTCCCTAATTAATGAAAACTTTATTTCATTAATACTGGAAATTAGTTCTTCATATATTCCAGCGATAAAAGCAATTGTACCACCTGAAACTCCAGGCACTAAGTCGGCCAAGCCCATGGCCATACCCTTTGTAAAAATCCGAAAATAATCTAAAAATTTACGCTCCATATTTCATGAATATTGTAAATAAATATAGTTTATTATTTGGATGATCTGTTGTAATTATTTATAAAATTGATAATTTTTTTATTATTGTAAACCTCAGGAAACAGTTCTTCCAAAATAAATATATATTCAGCATTTTTATGTAGAGCATTCAAAAGGTATCCAAATCCTTTTTCAAAATTATTTAGTTTAAAAAATAATCCGCAAATTCTGAACTCAAGTTCTTCATTTTCAGGATATTTTTTGAGAGCTTGAATTAAGTTAAACTTTGCATCTTCAAATTTTCCTAGTTTAATCAAAATGTCAACCCTTTCAATTAGAGTTTCAATACTTTTATCACCAAACTCAATAGCTTGTTTTAGTCCTTTCTCAGCTTCATCAAAATAATTCAAATATTTATTTATCTTAGAATAAAAAAGCCAATATTGAGAGTTATATTCATCGATATCAATAGCTTTATTCACGTAAAAAAGAGCTTTTAAATTGTTTTTTTTGTGGTAATAAAACTTTGCTATTTCCATCCATCCTTTATCAAATGCAGGATCTTCTTTTACTGATTTGAATAAATATTTTAAAGCTTTATCATTCTTATTTATTTTAGCGTAACAACATCCAATCTTTAAAAAAGAAAATGCAGTTGATCCTTCAATGGCAATTAAAATTTTATATTGCTCAATTGATTCTCTGAATCTACTTAAATTTTCCAAAACTTTTGCTTTTTCAAGATAAGCACCTACAAAGGTATCATCTGATATAATTGCAAAGTCAAAAGCTGTCAATGCTTTTTCCAATTCATTAGTTTCTAAATATTGTTTTCCTAATTGATGCCAAGCTACTTCACAATAAGGATTTTTGTCTAAATACGATATAAGATAATCAATTGCTTTCTGTGTTTCATCCAGAAAATCAAAGCAGTAAATAATATTGTATAGTGATGAGTAATCTTCTAAATCTAGCTCAATACATTTCATAAAATGGAATTTAGCCTCTTCATAATCTTCTAGGAAAAGGTATTCCATACCAATTAATGAATGCAATTCTGAGGACTCATCAGAAATTTTTAATGCCTCTTCGAAAATTTTGATCGCTTCCCTGTGATTATCTCTTTTAGAGTATATATTAGCTTTTTGGATATATAATTCTTCATTATTTGGTTCTAATCTAAAAAGATTATTTAATAGTTTTTCTGCATCAATTAATTTATTCTCAAATATTAATATTTCAACGTAAAATAATTTTAAATTAACAGAATCGGGATGTTGATCTAATCCGAGTTTTATTGCCTTTTTTGCAAGAGGTATTTTACCAATTTCTAAATAATGATGAATTATGTTTTCAAATTCATTTGAATCGAAGAAAAAAACGTTATTAGTTTTTAACATAGATTCAAATCTTGTAAGCGAAAAACTTTGATTTTCTTCAGAAGGGCTTAGATCCATTTATATATTTTAAATTAAATTTAAAATTATTAAGTGTATTTTTTTTTTTGTTAGTTTAATCTTTTCAACAAAATAATTAACACTCTATATTAACTTGATCTAAAATATTTAAAATAATATTACAACCTTCATTAATTTCTTTCATTGAAATTGTTAATGGTGGTGTTATTCTTACGGCTTTTGGCTCATATAAAAGCCAAAATAGGATCAAACCTTTTGCTTGAGCTTTTATAATTAACTTATTAGCAATATCACTTTTTTTAAAAATTAAGCATAACATCAATCCTTTGCCTCTTATTTCTTGGATTAATTTATGTTTTAATTTTTCTCTAATAAGCATTTCTTTTTTAAGACTTTCCTTAATTAAGTTAGAATTAGTAATTTCTTTAAGGGTTGCTAAAGCTGCAGCAGCTATTACTGGATGGCCTCCAAAGGTTGTAATATGTCCTAATTTTGGTTCAAAAGATAGAGAATTCATAATTTCAGCTGATGAAGAAAATCCTCCAATTGGCATACCTCCACCTAAACCTTTTCCAAAAACAATTATGTCTGGACAGCAATTATAGTTTTCAAAACCAAATAATTTACCAGTTCTACCAAACCCTGGTTGTATTTCATCTAATATAAGCAATGCACCAACTTCATCACATCTTTTTTTTACCATATTGAGAAAATTATTTTTTGGTTCAATAAAACCCGCACCTCCTTGTATAGTTTCTAGTATTACAGCAGCTGTTTTAGAGGTAATTTTTGATAAATTCTTCTCTGAGTTGTAATTTATAAATCTTATGTCAGGCAATAAAGGTCGGAAAGAGCTCTTCCTTTCCTCGAATCCCATTACGCTTAAAGCTCCGAATGTGTTTCCATGATAGGCTCTATTTGCGGCTATAATTTCAGATCTTCCAGTGTATCTTCTAGCTAATTTTAATGCGCCATCAATAGCCTCTGTTCCTGAGTTAGTTAAATAAGTTTTGACAATATTAGGGGGGGTTAATTTAGCTATTAGCTGGGTTAGTTCTGCACTTGGTTTTTGAATGTATTCGCCATAAACCATAACATGAAGATACTTATCTAACTGAATTTTAATCGCTTCTAAAACAACATGATTTTTATGTCCTAGACTACATGCAGAGATACCAGCTACAAAATCCAAATACTTTTTATTATTAATATCAAAAATATATGAACCTTCCGCATGAGATATTTCCATCCCTATAGGGTTAGGTGTTGTTTGTGCCTGATATCTAAAAAATAGTTTTTTATTCAAATTTAATTATTAACAATATTTGGCGGAATTCTACGACTTTCTTTCTGATTCTTTGATTGGTTACTTTTTTTTGAATTATTAATTCGTTCCAAAAGTTCTTCATCAAAGAATTTTTTTTCTGTTGGGTAATCTTTAATTCCTCTTATTACAGGTAAATTATAAGGAGTATCATCAATGAAAAGTTCTTCAATATTTTTAGGTCTCTCATTTTCGCGCCAACTAAATCCTTTGAGGAGTTTTTCATTTTCGGGATAATCAATCTCAGGGTAAGTCTTTCCGTCAATTTGATTTAGTTTTTTTATTTCATTCACACTATTTTCCGACATTAAAATTTTAATTAAACCTGACTTTGACTTATCTATACCAACCAGTTCATTTTCACTATCTCTCAAGTAATAAATAGTTTGTGCATTTTTTATAATATCAATTGTTTTTAACTGATTATCAATGAAATACCCATTTAGAATTTTTCCTGAAATCTGATTGAATCCATTACTCAGCGAATCTTTATTTGCAATAAAGGCATTATTAAAGACTAGAAGGGAATCAAGTGAGTCAGATTCAAAATTTGAAAATAAGTGTATTGAATCTCCTGTTATTTGGTTTTTATGGTGCCAAAGAACTGGATATTTTTTTTTGCTAAATATATCACCGGATTTCAAATCGTATAAATTAATTAGTTGAGTAATTCCAGTTTTTTGATCTATATGTATAGAATCAGCTTTACCACTAAGATCAGTTTTATAAATTTTAGAATTATAAAATCCTTGGACTATACGCTCATCTGGAGGTCCAGTAATCATTAATGTGTCGCTGTGTACGTACAAGGAATCATTATTTTGAATTATAATCGCTAATGCTTTTTTTGTAATATAAACTGAATCTTTTTCTTTAAATACTTCAGCATAATGTCCTCTTACAATAGTATTATTTATAGTGTCTGTAATTTTTATATTATTTGATGCAGAAGCAAAATTTCTATTTCTATCAAAATATATGCTGTCACCTTCAATAGTGCGCTCATCGTAATCAATTTTAGATTTTTTAACAAAATATCCAGTATCATTATTAGTATTATAAAAACCTTTTTCGCAATAAATAATGCTTGATCTATTTTTAATAGTTGTCGGTCCAAAAAGAAATGCATATCCTGTTGGCGTATAAAAATCTAATCTATCGGATTCAATTGTGTATTTAGGGTTTATTAATATCACATTATCATTAAATTGATATTTTTTATTTTTTACATAATATCTTCCAATATTACTAGTTATTGTTCCAGATGAGTCTCTTACAACTTTTCCAGTTTCATTATAAAATGCTTCTTGCTTGATACGATCAAAATATAAAGTTTCAGTATTAAGTTTTGAATTAGCATCAATTAAAATGACATCTCCACTAGCATAGGCTAATTGTGTTTTACCACTGTATTCCATATATTTAGACGTCATATTAAGAGAATCACCTTCCCTAATTTTAACATCTCCAAAAGCTTCTACAAAATCATCTTTTTCGTAATATATAGCCTGGTTACACCATAGTTCAACTCCTTTGTGTATTAAGTGTACTTGATTTGAATCATTTCTTGTTAGAATGGTAGCACCTGGCTTAGATTCTTCGAAAGTCATGAAAGGAGCATACTCAATTTTAATTTGTTCACGATTTTGGGCATTTATACTTAAATTGAATAAAAATAAAATTATGATATTAGTAGTTACAAAACGCACTTTAATAATATAGTTTTAAATAAAATAATCAATAGTAATTTTCAATAAAAAAGCTTTCAATTATCTAAAAATTGTCTGTGTCCTATCAGGCCCAACAGAAACTATTTTTATTGGTATTTCTAATTCTTTTTCTAAAAATTCAATGTAATTAATTAATTCTTTAGGCAGAACTGAATTGTTATCCATTTTTGTCAAGTCTTCTTTCCAACCATTAAAATTGCTATACACTGGCTTCACATTTTGTGATTCAATATTGTACGGTAAGTGTTTAATTTCAGTCCCTCTATAATTATATGCAGTACAAATTTTTAAATTTTTAAATCCAGACAAAACATCAGCTTTCATCATCATTAGTTGAGTAACCCCATTTATTTGACATGCATATCTCAAAGAAACCAAATCTAACCAACCGCAGCGTCTTGGACGTCCAGTGGTTGCACCAAATTCGTTACCAACTTTAGCCATTGTTTCGCCATTTCTGTCAAAAAGTTCAGTTGGAAACGGGCCAGAGCCAACTCTCGTAGTGTAAGCTTTGAAAATACCAAAAACTTCTCTTATTGAATTTGGTGGAACTCCAAGTCCAGTACATGCACCAGCAGCAGTTGTATTTGATGATGTTACGTATGGATAAGTTCCAAAGTCAATATCTAATAGTGAACCTTGAGCTCCTTCAGCTAGAATACTTTTATTATTATTTTTTGCTTGTTGTATAAACTCTTCAGAATCAATAAATTTGAGAGATTTCATTACTTCTATGGCTTTAAAAAATTCAATTTCAAGCTCTTCAAGATTGTAATTTATATCTACATTATAAAAATCGATCATTGATTTGTGTTTATTGGACAAATTATGATATTTATCTTTCCAATTATCTAATTCTAAATCTCCAATTCTAATTCCGTTTCTTCCAGTTTTGTCCATGTATGTAGGTCCTATGCCTTTAAGAGTTGAACCAATTTTCTCTTTACCCTTTGAGGCTTCAGATGCTGCATCCAATAGCCTATGAGTTGGTAATATAAGGTGAGCTTTCCTAGAAATGAACAAAGATTTTAAATAGTTAACACCTTGCTTTGAAAGCTTATCAAGCTCTTTTTTAAATATCACTGGATCAATTACTACCCCGTTACCTACCAAGTTAATAGTATTCTTATGGAATATTCCGGATGGGATAGTATGTAAAACATGTTTATTACCATTAAAAACTAAAGTATGTCCAGCATTTGGTCCACCCTGAAAACGCCCGATGATATCATAATTTGATGTTAGAACGTCAACAATTTTTCCTTTTCCTTCATCTCCCCATTGGAGTCCTAATAATAAATCGACGGCCATTATTTTTTTTTATTCTTTTTAGTACCATAGAAGTATAATGAATGATTTTGAATTTGGATATCAAAGACTTCTTCTATGGTTTGTTTAATTGATTGTATTCTTGGATCACAAAATTCAATTACTTCACCAGTGTCAGTTAAAATTACATGGTCATGTTGTTTGTCAAAATAAGACTTTTCATACTGAGCTTGATTTAATCCAAATTGATGTTTTCTAACCAGGTTGCAATCTAGAAGTAATTCAATTGTGTTGTATAGAGTTGCTCTTGAAACTCTATATTTTTTATTTTTCATTTTGATATAAAGAGATTCAATATCAAAATGATCATCACTATTGTATATTTCTTGAAGTATTGCAAATCTCTCAGGAGTTTTTCGTTGACTATTGTCTTCAAGAAATTTTGTAAATACATTTTTTACAATTTCTTGATTATTGTGTTTTATTTTATTATTCATAAGTAAAACAAAATTAAATAATTTTTAGACTCTAGAAACTTTTTCTATACCGTTTATTTTTTGTAATCTATTCATTAATTTTTTTACAAAACCATTATTGTTAACCTCTACGGCAATTTCTCCATTAAAAGTTCCACTATCTGTATCGAATTTAATACTCTTAATATTTACATCCATATTACCTGAAATAATTTTTGTTATATTACTTACTAATCCTTTTTCATCAATACCAGTAAGCTTTATAACAGCTCTAAATACTTGTTGACTGGAGTCAATCCATTTGGCATCAATAATTCTGTAAGCATAATTTGATTGAAGAGATAATGCATTTGAACAAGTTTTTTTATGAACTTTAATACCATCTTTAATACTCAAAAAACCGAATACTTTATCTCCTGGAATTGGATTACAGCAAATGGATAGTTTGTAATCTAATTTTTCTTGCTCTTTACCAAAAACAAGCATGTCGTATTTTGAGGTTATTTCTTCATTATTAATCATATCTTGACTAATACTCTTTTTACGTGAAATTTTATTTTTTATGAAGCTAACTAAGACATTACTCCTTGAGGCTGCATATTTTTTAAGCATCCCATTGTCAATACTTCCAATTCCAACCCTGAAGAATAAATCTAAACTTGTTTGTAAGTTGAAATAGTTTACAAGTTCATTGACAGAGCGCTCATCTAATGGTATTTTTATTTGTTTCAGTTTACGGCGTAAGATTTCTTTTCCATCCTCAGCAATTAATTTTTTATCTTCTTTTAATGATGATTTTATTTTACTTCTTGCTCGCCCAGTGGTTGCATAATCAAGCCAATTTGAATTAGGCTTTGCATTTTCTGAAGTTATAATGCTAACTTGATCACCACTTTGTAATTTATAATTCAATGGTACTAACTTACCATTTACTTTTGCGCCTCTAGTTTTTAATCCTATTTCAGTGTGAATACTGAATGCAAAATCTAGAGGAGTTGCTTCTTTAGGTAGAGATTTTAAATCTCCATTTGGTGTAAAAACAAATATTTCTTTTGCATATAAATTCAATTTGAATTCTTCAACGAAATCGACTGCATTAGATTCAGGATTATCCATAACTTCTTGAAGTTTCCCTATCCAGTCATCAAGTGTTTCATCATTGTTTAATTCAGCTTCTTTATACTTGTAATGAGCAGCATATCCCTTTTCAGCAATTTCGTTCATTCGTTCACTTCTAATTTGTACTTCAACCCATTTTCCCTCTGGTCCCATAACAGTAATATGTAAAGCTTCATACCCAGTTGATTTGGGAGATGATATCCAGTCTCTTAATCGTGTTGGATTAGGTCTAAAAAAATCAGTCACTATTGAATAAATTTTCCATGCTAAAAATTTTTCATTTTTCAAACCAGATTTATATATTATTCTAACAGCAAATTTATCATACACTTCGTCAAATGATACTCCTTGGCGTTGCATTTTTCTTCTAATAGAATAAATAGATTTAGGCCTACCTTTGATATTATATTTGATTTTTTCTTTTATTAAAGCTTTATCTAAAATGGAGCTTATTTTTTCTATATAAAGATCTTGTTCTTCTTTACTTTCTTTTATTTTAAGTAAAATTGAATCATATACCTCTGGTTCAGTATATTTTAAAGCTAAATCTTCTAAATCAGATTTAATGTTGTAGAGTCCAATTTTGTGCGCTAGCGGAGCATATATGTAAAGTGTTTCAGAAGCTATTTTTAGCTGTTTATCTTCTCTTAAGTAATGAATAGTTTGCATGTTATGGAGCCTATCAGCAATTTTAATGATTATAACACGAACATCGTCATTCAGAGTTAGAAGCATTTTTCTGAAATTTTCAGCCTGGAGTGAAATATCTTTGTCTTTTTTAAGACTGGATATCTTTGTTAGTCCATTAACAATTCTTGCTACAGTCTCACCAAATAATTGTTCAATATCATTTATTGAATAATTAGGTGAATCTTCAACAACATCATGCAGAAGGGCTGAGGCTATTGATGTTGCATCAAGTCCGATTTCAGAAGCTACTATTTTGGCAACAGAAATTGGATGAAAAACATAAGCCTCACCTGATTTTCTACGCTGATTTTTATGACCATCTACAGCTACATCAAATGCCTTTCTAATTAGTTTTTTGTCACCGCTAGATAATCTTCTGTAACTAATTTTGAGAAGTTCTTTATACTCTTTAGCTATTGCAGAGTTTTCTTTTTTGATTTCATCAACAGTCATAACCCTAAAACTATAACAAACATTTGTAACTAGCAATAGCGCCAAAGAATTTTAATAAAATATTTTTTAAAACTTTTAAGTGTTTATTTTTCTTTGTCTACAGACTTCAAATAATATAATTCCTGCAGCTACTGACACATTGATAGAATCTAAATTTCCAAGCATTGGAATTTTAATTTTTTTACTAGCAGACTTTTTCCATATGTTAGATAAACCCTTGTTTTCAGAGCCTACAGCAATACAGCACGAACTAACATAATTGGCCTTATCATATGAAATTGATTTTTGAAGTATAGCGCTATAAATTGGAATATTTCTATTATTCATAAAATCAATTACATCATTAGAATTGGCAATTGCTATTTGAATTGTAAAAATTCCCCCAACGCTAGAACGTATCACATTAGGATTGTAAATATCAGTTTTTGGATCAGCTATTATTAAAGCATCTATGTTAGCTGCATCAGCTGTTCTTATCAGTGCTCCGATATTTCCAGGTTTTTCAATTGATTGGGCAACTAATAAAAATGGATTTTTGTTTTTTATTTTAATGTCGTTTAACAGATGAGATTTGCTTTCTGCTATTGCAATTAATCCCTCAGTGCTTCCCCTATAAGCAATTTTTTTATATATTTTATTTGAAACGGATATAATTTCGATATTACCATCCATGTAAGAATCTAATATTGACCCACATAATTCAAGAACGCAGTAAATAGTTTTAATTCTATATCCATTTTTGATCGCTAAATTTAATTCTTTTCTACCTTCAATGATAAAAATACAATCTTTTTTACGTCTTCTTGATTTCTCCTTTATTTGTAAAAGATGTTTAATCTTAGGGTTTTGAAGACTGATAATTTCTTTAAGCATAGATTAATTAAGGAAATAGATTTAATATAAATTAAATTAACACTAATTAATTGGTATTTGATATTTTTCAGAATATCTTTTCCACAATTTTGTTTGGTGACTCTCAAGACTAATTTCACGTCCATCTATGAATGCATTCAATAAATTGTTAGTCCTTATGTCCAAAGCATCACCTTCGCTGATGAATAATGTTGCACTTTTACCAACCTCTAAACTTCCATATTTTTGATCAATTCCCAAAATTTTAGCATTGTTTAATGTTATTAACATCAAAGCTTGTTCTTTAGATAATCCGTAAGCTGCTGTAGTTCCTGCATAAAATGGTAAATTTCTAGAGTTCATACGTTCCATATCTCCACTTGCTTCCAGGCCAACAGTAATTCCTGCATCTACAAGTTTTTTTGCCAATTTGTATGGTAGGTCATAATCATCATCATTTTTTTCAGGTCGTGAGTGTACCCTTTGTAACAAAACAGATATATTATTTTTAATTAAGAAATCTGTAATTTTGTGGGATTCATATCCTCCCACTATAGTAATTTTGTTTATTCCATACTTTTGAGCAAGACTTACAGCATCAATTATGCCTTTTTCATCATCAACATGGATATATAGCTTAGTATTATTGTTGAAAAGCTCTTCCATTGATTCAAAAGGTAAATTAATTTTATTATTAGATTTTTTGATATGTGCTTTTGCATTATTAAAGTAAGTTTCAATTTCATTAACTTTTTCAGCGTATTTGTTGTTTATTTTGAGTCCTGGATCTTCTCCTTTCCACCAACGTCCATATGAATAGTTGTTAGGCCAATTCATATGAATTCCATCGTCAGTTTTGATTACACTATCTTCCCAGTTCCAAGCATCTAGTTGAACTATTGAAGATCTGCCAGAAATCACTCCACCTCGAGGAGTGATTTGTGCAATCAAAACTCCATTTGGACGCATCGTTTCTACAACTCTCGACTCTGTATTATAAGCAATTAAACTTCTTATATGAGGATTCCATTCACCAATTTCAGAAACATCATCTGATGCTCTTACTGCATCAATTTCAATTAAACCGAGGGTAGAATTTGGAATTATTAATCCAGGATAAACATTTTTTCCAAAAGCTTGAATAACAACACAATTACTTAAGTCTTTGTTGTTATTATTATCTCCAACATAATTCAGTATTCCATTTTCAAAAATTATTAAGCTGTTTGATATTGTTTTACCATTTCCAATGTGAGCCTTAGCACCTTTTATTGCGATTGATTTTTTTTGAATTGGTGCAGGAGTTTGTTGGGAATGCAAAATACTGGCACATAAAATAAAAATTAGTAATATTACTTTATTCATTTAAATAGATTTAAAATTCGTTATTGTCTAAAGTATCACAATGCATATCTTGTTTTTTCTTAACAATGATTGGTTGTGTTTTTATTCCTTTATTCTTTTCTTTTAACATCATTTGTATCAAAATATTTCTTTCATTTTTGATGTTTTTTCTTTGTTGTTTATCAATTTGAAGATCAAAGTAAGTAGCTCCTTCTATAATAGTTTTTTCAGCTTTTGTATATATTGATAATGGATTACCACTCCATAAAACTAAATCAGCATCTTTACCAATTTTGATACTTCCAACTTTATCATCAATATGCAATAGCTTTGCTGGATTTATGGTTACCATTTTCCAGGCATCCTCTTCAGATGTTCCTCCATATTTTACTGCTTTAGCTGCCTCTTGATTTAAACGCCTTGACATTTCGGCATCATCACTATTAATTGCCGTGATTACTCCTACATTATTTAAGATAGTTGCATTATAGGGTATGGCATCATTTACTTCGTATTTATATGCCCACCAATCACTAAAAGTTGAAGCTCCAACACCATGAGATTTCATTTTATCCGCAACTTTATATCCTTCCAAAATATGTGTGAAAGTATTTATATTAAAATTAAAATTTTCGGCAACCTTCATTAACATATTAATCTCGCTTTGAATATAGGAATGACAACTTATAAAACGCTGTTTGTTTAAAACTTCAGACAAAACTTCCATTTCTATATCATATCTATATTCTTTTCCGCTACTTTTAATTTCGTTATATTCCGCTGCACGCGAAAAATAATCCATATACATTTGTTCTACACCCATTCGAGTTTGGGGAAATCTTGTAAAGCTTTGCCAATTAGATTGCTTAACATTTTCCCCCAATGCAAATTTTATAAACTTAGGTGAGTTTTTAAATATTAAATTATCAGCTGTTTCTCCCCATTTTAGTTTTATAATTGCTGATCTTCCTCCAATCGGATTTGCTGAGCCATGTAAAATTTGTATGGTAGTAACACCTCCTGATAAATTTCTATATATATTAATATCGTTAGCTACAATTACATCCTCTATACTAACCTCTGCTGAAGAATTTTGTCCCGCTTCATTAATACTTGCCGCTGCAATGTGCGAGTGTTCATCAATTATGCCAGAGGTTAAATGTTTTCCACTAGCATCTATAGTTTTAGCGGAAGATGATTTTAAATTTTTTCCTATTGCCGAAATCTTTCCATTTTCAACTAATACATCGGTGTTGTATAAAATTCCCTCAATCTCGTTTGTCCAAACTGTTGCATTTTTAAATAGAAGTGTTTCTTTCTGTGGTAATTTCTCATTGCCATATGCAACATTAGGATAAGTCACAGGAATAATTACTTTTTCTTTTTTTGTGATTTTATTTTTCAATTTTGATTTAGCTCTTTTACTGCTGATCTTTTCAATTTTCATATTTGTTTTAGAGCCATCACTTAAATTTATATCGCCCTCAAAACCATTATTATTTATTTTACCTGTGTAACGAATAAATTTTTGCTGAGTTGTGTCCCTAGACGTAAACAGTAAGGTTAACCATTCATTATTAAAATTTATATTACAATTCATGGTTAGGCTATCACATTTGATAGAAGCAGATAGTTTTGAATTTGAATCATCAATGGAAAGAAAAAAGTTTTTGTTTTGAAGAGTGAACTTATATTCTCCTTGAATATCCTTATGATTTATATTTTTAAATGAATGTCTTTCTCCTCTAATCCAGTGCTCAATTATTTCTGAATCAGGTTCAAAGTAATCCTTGGATGATATAATGAAATTTGCATAACTTCCATCTTTAAGTTACCTATTTTATTATTTTTAAGAATTTCTGCAGGTATTGTTGTTAATGCTCTAATAGCATCAGACTTTTTTAGTCCGTGTTTAATAGCTTTTAAAAGATTTGATTTAAATTCTTTAGTAGATTTTGATTTGTAAGTAGTCAAAGCAAAAGGAACATTATTGCTAGAAAGAACTGATGGGTTAGTTGGTCTTTGATTCCATTCTCTCATGCTTTCTAATTCTAATTTATCAGCTAAAAATCTATTTTCCACGTCGTATGGTTTTGGGAAATTTATTGGAATAATAAAAGTGGCATTGGAATTTTTTATAGTTTTAACATGCTCAAATTCATCACCACCACCAAGAATAACGTATTGGATGTTAAATTGATCACCAATTTTGTCAGCACGTACAGCATTATCTCTACTTCCAGCTGATATTATTTGTGTCAAATCAGCATTAGTATTAAATGCCTCTATTGCAAGGTCAGTATTTTTAATTTTCCCCTTTTTATACCATAACGCATCATGGTAAAGCTGTCTAAGTAATGCCATTGATCCCATTATTGATGTGGGGTAAGCTTGATTAGATTGAATACTCCTTTCAAATGAAAGATATTGACCTGATTTTTTTGAAATTATTCTCTCAGAATTAGTCCCTTTCAAACTTAAAGCAATCAAAGATCCAGATCCACGTACAATTCCATCATTTAAATGTGTATTAACAATTCCAAATCCAATATTCAATAATTCCTCTGCCTTTTTTTTATCAAATTCAAAATAATCTAATGCATTTTGTTCTGGTCTTATATGATCATTCCAATAATATCCTTCCCTAGTAGGCTCATATTGAGGTGAACGACTACTTGATGATAATCTGTTTATTTTTTTCATCCCAAAATCTGAAAAAACATCAATAAAAGACGGATATATATATTTATTACTAGCGTCAATTACAATACAATTTTTTGGAATTTTTATATTCTTTCCAGATTTAATTATAACTCCGTCTTGAATTAGTAATGAACCGTTTTCAATAACTTTATTGTCTGAAACATATATTTTTGCGTTTATTATAGCAGTAAAGTTTGTGTTTTTTGATTTTACACTGCTGTTATTTGGTTTATAGTCTTGTGAGTATGATAAAAAAATATAACTAAGACTTAATAGAGTCAGCTTTAATTTCATATATAAATTTTTGAGCGACAATAAATATACACATAAACTTTTATTTGTTAAATTGTTAATTTAACCTTTAACTAAAGTTTAATTTTTTAACGATTATAATAATTAACTATATGTGCCACAACATAGCTATAGCTTTTTATTCCTAATTTTTGATTATTTAAATTTAAAAACTTATTGTAAATTTTTTTCGAAAAAGGTTCTAATGGATTTTTGAAATTACTCCATTTTTTTTGACGATTTTCATAGTCTTTCAAAATACCATAGTTAATGGATAACTTTAAATAATTAAATGAATCTAAATCTTTAATATATAAATCATTTAAACAATGCCTCAATGCAAATGTTAAGGCTGAATACTTAATAAAAATATTGTTGTTTTCATTAGTTACTAAGAATGCTATAAAATTGGCCTCGTTTTCAGCTGCGAAACCAAGTTGGTGTGCTTGTTCGTGAGCTTGTGTTATTGGTTGAGAGTTTTCTGGAGTATGCCAATTTAATTGAGTTTCATTTGTAAATGGATTAAAATATCCACTAAATCCCATGTATGAAAGGGGAGTACTAAAAAGTGATTTTTTTTGATTTGATGGATAATATTTTAAAAAGGGATATTTTATAGAAATATTCTTATATCCAATATTAATTTCTTTTTTTAAATCTTCAAAGTTAAGTCTTGATGAAACTAACTTATCCGAATCATTAGTGATTTCAAAATGTACTTTGTTCGTTAGTAAAATAATTTCTTTTGTTGTCTTGATTAAATCTTCAGTCGAATAGTTGCTTTTTAAATTTAATTTTTGGTTTAATGGTGTTCTGTAATAATTCAATCCCCAAAATAAATGGAATATAAAGTATAATACAGATAAAATCGCAAGACCATCAATTATTACTTTTTTGATTTTAATATTCATTCTTCTAAAATCAATATTTTTATAAGTTCTAAAGACTATATAAGTTAAAATAATAATGTAAAGTATGTCACCTATTGAAAATGTAAAATTCTTAAAAATAGATCTTAAAAATTTAGAAATGTAAGGGTAAAATTTAACGCTATAGTACGATTCAACTATTTGCGGGTTTTTGGATAGAATTTTAACTATAACAATTTGAGGTATGATGCTAAATGCTAAAAATAAACGAAGTATTATAGTCATAAATCAAAAATAATAAATATAATTTTCTTTAGTATATACCTTACCTTTGTGTAGAAATCTTATTTTTTATGAATAAAGAAATTTTAAGCTTAGAGCCTAAACTAATCTGGAAAAATTTTAACGCTATTAATGCTGTTCCAAGGCCATCTAAAAATGAAGAAGAGATTATTAAGTTTGTTAAAGATTTTGGCAATTCTTTAAATTTAAAAACTATTCAAGATTCGGTTGGTAATGTAGTTATAAAAAAGCCTGCAAGTTTTGGAATGAATGATCACAAAACAGTTGTTTTACAATCACATTTGGATATGGTTCATCAAAAAAATTCTAATACCGAATTTGATTTTTTAACTCAAGGTATAAATATGCTCGTTGATGGTGATTGGGTCAAAGCTAGAGGAACTACTCTAGGTGCAGATAATGGATTAGGAGTAGCTGCTATAATGGCTGTATTAGAGAGTAATAACATACCACACCCTCCAATTGAAGCTTTATTTACAATTGATGAAGAGACTGGGATGACTGGCGCAATTGGCCTTGACAATACAATTCTTGATGGCGATATACTTTTAAACCTAGATACTGAGGAAGACAATGAAATTGGAGTTGGTTGTGCTGGAGGTATTGATATTACAGCAACATTAAATTATATTGATGAACCTTGTCCAACATCATGTCTTTGTTACGAGATATCAATTGCTGGATTACAAGGAGGTCATTCGGGAATGGATATTCATAAAGGTCTTGGTAATGCCAACAAGTTAATGAGTCGTATATTATATGATGGATTTAGTGGTTTTGGTTTAAGAATCTCCAAAATTGATGGTGGTAGTCTTCGTAATGCAATTCCAAGGGAGAGTAGGGCTATAGTAACAATCGACAAAAACAAAAAAAATGATTTTGAATTTGAGATAAAAAAATTGATAGGCGAGATTAATGATGAATTTAACTCATTGGAGCCTGATTTTTTAATAGCCCTTAATCCGTGTGATTTACCTAAATATGTCATGGAATTAAGTAAGCAGGAAAAAGTTATTAAAGTTTTAAAATGTGTATTTAATGGTGTTTACAGGATGAGTCCTGATATAAATAATTTAGTCGAAACTTCAAATAATCTTGCACGAGTTTCAGTAGAAAATGGCAGTATTTTAATTGAATGTTTAACTCGATCATCAGTTGATAGCTCCAAATATGATCTTGCAAATTCTATTAAGGCAACCTTTGAACTTGCAGGTTTTAATGTTGAATTTTCCGGTGAATATCCTGGATGGACACCAAATATGAATTCTACAATTTTAAGAATTCTGAAAAAATTATATTTTCAATTAAATAACTCTAAGCCTGTAGTTGCAGCTTGTCATGCTGGCTTGGAGTGTGGTATTTTGGGCAGACACTATCCTAAAATGGAAATGATTAGTTTTGGTCCCAATATTAAAGGAGCCCATTCACCTGACGAAAGAGTCCAAATATCGTCCGTTCAAAAATTTTGGATTTTTTTAAAATCTATTTTAGCTGAAATTCCAAAAAAATAAAAAACCTGCATTAGCAGGTTTTTTATTTTTAATTTTCCAACATTTCTAATATAAAAATTAAATCTGTATTTGGTTTTATAGGTCCACGACCTTGTTCTCCATAGGCCAAATGTGAAGGAACATATAAAAATGCTTTTTCACCTTTTGTCATTTTGAATACACCTTCTTTAAAGCCTGGAATCATTTGAGCATCAGCGCTGTAAATCATTGGCATAGGATTATACATACCTCTTTGCTCTTTAATTTCATTATAAGTACCACAGTTTTCGTCTACTGATTTCACATTTGTTCCAAATAATTTACCATCATTAAAGTATCCTTCGTAATATAATTTAAGTGATTCGTTTTTCTGAGGTTTTTCTCCATTACCTTCTTTAATGGTATAAAATTTTAAACCTGTTTCAGTTGTTATAGATTTATTTTTATAATCTTGGATAATTGGCAAAAGTTTTGAAGCAGCTGCTTCCATTTTTTCATCTGCTATTTTTTGTTTTCGTTCAGCTTCTTTCTTAGCTTCAGCTTCTTTTTTTAAGCGTTTTTCTTCAATAATTGGTAATTCTTTTTTCCAAGTTTTTTCAGCGTTAAATCCATTGGCATCCATTCCTTGTCTTATTATGTTAAGAGACAAAATACTTACTTTTTCCAAAGGTTTATTACTTCCAGGCATTACAGCTACATTAGAAATTGAATCTTGAATCTCAATTCCCTTGACAATTTGTCCAAATACACTGTGTTTTCCATCTAACCAAGGGGTAGGTACTTCTGTAATAAAAAATTGAGAACCATTAGTATTTGGTCCACTATTTGCCATTGAAAGGACACCAGCTTTGTCATGTTTAAGTGATTCATCGAATTCATCACCAAAAGAATAACCAGCTTTTCCTAATCCAGTTCCCGAAGGATCACCTCCTTGAATCATAAATTTATCGATAACTCGATGAAATATTGTTCCATTATAAAAGGGTTTACCTTTAAGTGAATCTGCAAGCTCTGGATGTGTGCCTTCAGCTAAACCAACAAAATTAGCAACTGTCAGGGGAGCTTTCTTATAATATAGTTCTACAACCATAGTATCCATTGTAGTCGCAAATTCTGCAAATAATCCATTACCTAAATCAGGATATTTATTTTGACAGGATAAAGATGTAAGTAAAAAAACTGTTCCAATTATTAAGCCTGCTTTGTTTGATTTTTTCATATTTATAATTTATTTTTTAATATTTTAAGGACATTAACTTTATAAACTAAAGTAGTGTTTGGTTTAATTTTTTTTTCTGAATTTCCATAAAGACCGTATGCTAAATGTGATGGAAAAATGAAAGTTGTAATATCTCCTTCGCTCATTAACTTCAATCCTTCTCTCAAACCTGATATAATATCTTCTTGTTCCATACGGTATGTTTGTTGTTTAGCATTTGCACTAAATTGTTTTTCTCCATTTAGTGTCATACATTCAAAAGTGTAAAATATTTTATCTCCAAATTTTGGTTTATAATTCGATTCATTTTTTATTTTTTCATTATAGTACCAAAATCCATACTCAGAGCGAGTGAATTTTTTTTTTGATTTATTGACAAAATTAAAAATTTCAGTATACTGATCATTATTTAAATTAATATTTCTTTTGACCGAATAATCAATAAAACTATTCGCTTTATGTTGTTTCGGGAGTCTTGGATTATCATTTTGACAATTAAAAAATATAAATAATAAAAAGTAAAATATTTTCTTGTTATTCATTTAACAAATTTTTGTACGATGCTACGATTGATTTAAAAAGGTTTACAGTTTTATCTATAGAATCATAGCTTTTACCACCTGAAGCATTTTTGTGACCACCCCCATTAAAATACTTTTTCGCAATTTGATTAACATCAATATTTCCTTTTGATCGAAGTGATATTTTTATTATTTCTTCTTCTTTGTTTTCAATAAATATAGCTGTTAATTTAATATCCTTGATAGATAGGCCATAATTAACTAACCCTTCTGTATCACCTTTTTTGTAAGCGCATTGGTCTAGTTCTGATTGTGATAGTGTTATAAATGAAGCATTCGAATCAATTAGTCTTAGATTATTTAAAGCTATTCCAATTAGTTTTAATTTTTCAACACTATTGTTGTCATAAATATTGTTATGAATTTTTGAGTGATTAACTCCGTTTTCAATTAATGTTGCTACAACTCTATGTGTTGTTGGTGAAGTTTTAGGAAATCTAAATGAAGCCGTATCTGTCATGATTCCTGTATATAGCGCTGTTCCTATTTCTTTATTTATCATTTTCCCATCTCCTAGTCTTTCAATAAAATGATATATCATTTCACATGTTGATCCCATCTTGGTATCGGAGTAAATGTAGTCTGCATATTCTTCAGGCTGTTCGTGATGATCAATCATAATTTTTATTGCAGTGGTATTCTCAATTATATGCTTAATCTCACCGCATCGATTTAAAGAATTAAAATCAAGAGTAAAGATTATATCAATTTTATTTAAAAATTCGCTTGCTTCCTTAGGATGAGTATCGAAATTTATGATCTTATCTGTTCCTGGAATCCATTTTAAAAAATCTGGATAATTATTTGGAGAAATAACTCTTACAATATGTTTTTTTTGAACTAGATAGTTACTAAGCCCGAGTGAAGAACCTATTGCATCACCATCTGGGTTTATATGAGGAATAATAGCAACTCTTTTGGGTGTATTTATAAGGGCTTTTAATGCCTCAAAAGTTAATTTTTTCATAAGTTTCAAAGATACAATATTTATAAGTACATCTAAAAATGATTTTCATTTCAAAATCATTACTTTTGCAACTATTAAATTTGAATTTATGACAAACAATAGAACATTTACAATGCTTAAGCCGGATTCAGTTGAAAAAGGTAATATTGGAGCAATTCTAGAAAAAATTACTTCCTCTGGATTTAAAGTAGTTGCAATGAAATTAACTCAACTTACTGTTCCAGATGCTGAGAAATTTTATGATATTCATAGCGATAAACCATTTTTTTCAGATTTAGTTGGATACATGACTCGCGGGCCAATTGTAGCTGCTGTTTTGGAAAAAGAAAATGCAGTTGATGACTTTAGAACATTAATTGGCTCAACAAATCCAGCAGAAGCTGCTGAAGGTACTATTCGAAATATATTTGCAGATTCTATAAGTGAAAACGCAGTTCATGGAAGTGATAGTGACGAAAATGCTGCAATTGAAAGTGCTTTTCATTTCTCTGCTAGAGAGATGTTTTAATTCAATGTTTTGAGAAAGCTAATAAACCACACAAAGTTGTGGTTTTTTTATTTTAAAATAATTTTATCGATAACTTCTTTTCCCAACTCATCATTAATTAGCTTAATAATTTTATCTTTTCCATAACTAAGCTCTTCTCTTAATACTGATGAACTAAGATTGACATATAAAGTTTTGTTTTGTAATCTAACATTAGTAGTGTAGTTTTGAACTCCATTTCCAAGTAGTTCACGCCATGCGGCTCCGACTCTAACATTATCTAAACCTTTTTCAAGTTTATTGTCCTTAACAAAAGAGGATAGTATATCTTCTATTTTTCGATTTTTATTTAGTCTTTTTTTCATCAGTTAATTTCTAATGGTTTATAGGCTTTATAGTTATAAACCATGCCTTTATCGTTTTTTATTGAAAGATTAGTTTTGTTTACTTTGGTTATTTCCTCAACAAAAATATTGTTGTTATCTTCATATACAACGATGAGACGTTTATTAAATTTAATTTCTAATTTAAAATTTAATTGGTCCTTAGAAGTTGTGTATGAGCCGTTAAACTTAGGTTTTACTTTCTTTCTAAAACCACTTAGGTCATTATTTATTCTAAAATAATCAATCTCTTGACTAACTTTAAATTCTTTTAAAATTTTACCGTTTTTATAAACATTTTCTATCTCCCAATATCCATTTATTAATTCGATATAATCAACAGGGCGCGGTTTACAGCTTAATAAAAACAAAGTTGAAAAAAATAGTACTTTATTCACAATTTAAAGATTTCATAATTTTCATGGGAACTTTTGACTACATTTTCAGTTCTTTTTGCATCAGTATCAGATATAAACAATTGCCCAAAATTAGAATCATTTACCATTTTGATTATTTGTTTAACCCTTTTAGAATCTAATTTATCAAAAATATCATCTAGTAATAAAATAGGGGAGGTTCCACTTTTAGTTTTCAAAACTTCGTATTGAGCTAATTTCAAAGCTATTAAAAAAGATTTTTGCTGTCCCTGACTACCAAATTTCTTTACTGGGTAATTTTCTATCATAAATTCAATATCATCTTTGTGAGTTCCGACACTAGTATATTGTAAAACTTTATCTTTTTCAATATTAGAAGTTAATAAATCTTGTAGTCTATGATTTTTAAGTTGGCTTTTGTAGTTTAGATTAACTTTTTCTTTGTTGTTACTTATTATGCTATATTTTTCAAAAAAAATAGGAGAAAATAATTCTAAAAATTCTTTTCTTTTATTAAATATGAGGTTTCCAATTTTTGAAAGTTGTTCATTATATATATCAATTGTATCATGATCGAATGTACGGCTTAAATAAAATTGTTTTAACAATGAATTTCTTTGAAATAAAACCTTATTATATCTAATTATTTGATCTAAATATATTTTATCGTTCTGCGAAATTACTCCGTCAATGAACTTTCTCCTTAAATCACTTCCCTCAGTTATTAGGTCACGGTCTACAGGTGAAATAATTACCAAAGGTAATAATCCAATATGATCGCTAAAGCGGTTGTAAGATTTTGAATTACGTTTTATAACTTTCTTTCCTCCTCTTTTTAGTGAAACTATAATTTTTTCTTCTTTGGAATCCTTTGAATATCTTCCATCAACAACAAAAAAATCTTCACCATGCTTTATGTTCTGTGATGCAATTGGATTGAAATAGCTTTTACCAAAGGAAAGGAGATATATAGCATCAAGAATATTGGTTTTTCCAATTCCATTTGATCCCACAAAGCAATTTACTTTGCTATTAAATTCAAAAGTTTGATTTTTGAAGTTTTTATAGTTTATAAGATTGAGTGTTTTAAGATACATTTTTAGGATCAAATAAATTTATTGTAAATTAGAAATATTACAATGTCAATTATGATGCAAAATATTGAAAAATAATAAATAAATTAGTATATTTTTTAGAATAAAATCATATTTTTGCGCTCAGAATTCATAATATTATGGCAACTTATAAAAAGCGTGGGGGTAAACCCAGAACCAAGTTAGATAAGCAACAGTCTATTGAAGATGGATCAACAACTGCAGAAGTGTTCAATACATTGGATGAGAGTGCTTCTAAAACTGAGCAATGGTTGGTTTCAAACCAAAGATATATATATTTAATAGTTGCTTCAGCATCTATAGTTATTTTAGGTTTTTTAGGATTTGATAATTTTATTCAGCAACCAAAAGAGAGTGCTGCAATGAACGATATGTATGCAGCTCAAAATTATTTCGATCAAGCCATTACTTCAACAAACATGGATTCACTTTTTAATTTATCTCTAAATGGTAATGGGGCTAAATATGGCATGTTAGACATTGCAGATATGTATTCAGGTACAAATGCTGGTAATTTGGCTAATTATTATGCTGGTATGGCATATATGAACATGAAGGATTATGCAAATGCTATTGAGTATTTAAATGAATTTGATTCAAAAGATGATATTTTAGGACCAATTTCGAAAGGAAGTATTGGAGACGCTTTTGTACAGCTTGAACAATTTGAAGACGCTTTTGATTATTATGTCCAGGCTGCTAATCTAAAAACAAATAATTTCACAAGTCCTATGTATTTACAAAAGGCGGGAATAATGGGTTTAAAAATTGGTAAGTTTGATAAAGCATTACTCTATTTTAATAAAATAAAATCAGATTTCCCTGAAAGTTCTGAAGCCAAAGATATTGATGTTTTTATTGGAAAAGCTGAAGCTTTAAATTAGAGTTTATGGCTACGGAAAATAATATTATTTCAAATTACGACAAATATTTATTTAAGGATGCCAAAAATTACAAAATAGGTATTGTAGTTTCCGATTGGAATTCTAACATTACTCAAAACCTATTAAAAGGTGCTTTGGATACTTTATTAGATTGTGGTGTTATTGAGAAAAATATATTTGTTAAGCATGTTCCAGGAAGTTTTGAGTTAATTTTCGGAGCAAAAAAAATGCAATCACAAGGATTAAATTCAGTTATTGCTATTGGTTGTATCATCAAAGGGGAAACCAAACATTTTGATTATGTTTGTCAGGGAGTTACAAATGGGTTAAAAGACTTAAATGTATTGTACAGTGTTCCAGTAATTTTTTGTGTTTTAACTGACAATACTACACAGCAATCAGTTGACCGAAGTGGTGGCAAGCTAGGAAATAAAGGAACTGATGCTGCTATTGCTGCTTTAAGAATGATTAATTTTAACAGTGAAAGTTAATTCATATTTAATTTTTATTTCTAGTTTTTTTTCGTTTAAATTTTGAGTATTTTTATTTAATTTCTTTTATTAAAAACTAATGGGTCTTTTCAATTTAAAAAAAAATAAGAAATTTAATTATAAACCACGATATTATAAGTCAGATTCTAATCCATTTGAACTAAAACACAAATTCAGTGATAAACGAACAACTGTAGAAAAAAATAACTTGCGTCAAACATTTAAAATTGCTTTAAATGATTTAAAAACGTATGATAAGAAGTCTTTACATTTCATATTTATGGTTTCATTTTTATTAATCCTTTTATTTTTATTAATTATAGACTTTGATTTGACAATTTTTTTCAATGAATAATATTATTCAAATCTTACCGGATCATGTTGCAAACCAAATTGCTGCTGGTGAAGTCGTACAAAGACCTGCTTCAGTTGTAAAAGAATTGTTGGAAAATTCAATTGATGCTAATTCTAACAATATAAAACTTATAATAAAAAATTCTGGTAAAACTTTGATACAAGTTGTTGATGATGGAATAGGTATGAGTCCAACAGATTCTCTAATGTGTTTTGAGCGTCACGCTACATCAAAAATTTTATCAGCGAAAGATTTATTTAAATTAAATACTAAAGGGTTTCGTGGTGAAGCTTTAGCAAGTATAGCTGCTATTTCACACGTTGAATTGAAAACAAAAACTAAAGAATGTAAATTTGGAAATTTAATAAAAATTGAAGGAAGTGTTACAAAGCTTAAAGATTCAATTTCAATGAATAATGGAACTTCTATTGCAATCAAAAATTTATTTTTTAATATTCCTGCCAGAAGAAATTTTTTAAAATCGGATGCTGTTGAATTAAGACATATTATTGATGAATTTCAACGAATAGTCTTAGCTCATCCCAAAACTAATTTCACAATGTTTCACAATGGAAATGATATATTTGATTTGCGAAGTGAAAATTTTAGACAACGTATAATACATGTTTTTGGAAGCAAGATGGATGAAAAATTAGTACCCGTTAGTGAGGATACTGAATTATTAAAAATTTCTGGTTATGTGGGTAAGCCCGAATTTGCAAAAAAATCAAGAGGAGAACAGTTTTTTTTCGTCAATAATCGTTTTATCAAAAGTTCATATTTAAACCATGCTGTAGTTTCTGCTTTTGAAGGATTATTGGCTCCAAAAAAAATGCCATCCTATTTTTTGAATCTATCGGTTGATCCTCAAAGTATTGATATTAACATTCATCCAACAAAAACAGAGATTAAATTTGATGATGAACCTACCTTATATGCCTTACTTAGAGCTGCAGTAAA
>Ga0160423_10000327_pt1 | contig 37944 bp, 27 predicted proteins | sample CRUFie14St8metaG_FD_108191 | JGI IMG/M metagenome (GOLD analysis project Ga0160423, IMG submission 108191) | Marine microbial communities from the Costa Rica Dome - CRUD Field 142mm St8 metaG | ecosystem: Environmental > Aquatic > Marine > Oceanic > Photic zone | place: Costa Rica: the Eastern...
AAACTAGGAAGATATTCAGCAGATAGAAAGAAGATTGAAGACCTTGACGGTGCAAAGACCATCTTGGTTGCCGATTGCGGCACGATCTTTATGGTTACAGATTCAGGAGATGCAGGTTATACGGTTACATTACCAGCACCAGCAACATGTGGTAAAGGATGGTGGGCAAAATTTGTTGTAAATTCTGCCACGCTCGCATCAGACGCAGACGACGACGTAGCATTCTCTACCGACGATGACACAGATGCAATTTGCGTTCACATCGATATCAACAATTCACTCAGTGCAGACGCTGCTGCAGACACGGTGGCATTTGATCACACCGCTATTAAGGGTACCCACTTAACTTGGTGGACTGATGGTGTCACTTGGTTTGTTGAGGGCGCTGGCGGCGCCGGAATGATTAACGTCGCAACATAATAAGTAACTCGCCTTACTACAAGTCAAACCCCCTTCCATTTGGTTGGGGGTTTTTCTTTACTTTCAACCTATTTATGTTATAATCGTTTAGTTAAAGGAGTTAAAGATGGGTAAACGTAGAAAGAGACTGACAATGACAAAGTATGCCAAGAAGTATGCAAAAAAGAGAGCAGCACTTGGTTTTGATACGAGAAAGGTAGAAAGCAGCATGATTACAATTGATATGACAACTGGAGAAGAAGTTAGCGAAGAAGAGACCGTGCAGGTCGTTTCAAACACACCAACCGTTGATGAGAAGCAGACACAAACTACAACTGTGCCCGAACCGCAACTTCAAACAGTTCAGGTTGAGGAACCAGAAAAAAGGTTGCCAAACGCTCTCACTACTATAAGTGAACCGGAACCAGAAGCAACTCCTGCTCCAAAAACTAGAACAAGAAGAAAAAGAACTACGACAACTAAAAAAACTACCACACGTCGTAAAACAACTGCAAGAAAAAAGACAACCGAGAAAGCAGAAGAGTAGTTACTATTTGAAGTCCCTAGTGTTTTGTTCAGTTTGAGACTAATTACTAAAGCACGGAGGACCAATTTATGTCTTTACCAACTTTACTGCCTGCCAGTAATTCCAGTAAGAGCATCTTACCAGAAACTGGCAGTCATGGTAATGTAGACAGACTACTACCATATAAAATATATTCAGATAATACAAGCGTCTTATTTTCAGGAAACTTTGTTTCAGGCGCTGTTGACCAAGTTGCCTATACTTATAAGAAGTTGGGTGGAGATGTTTTGGATATCGAACTTACGGAGGGTAATATTTACTCTGCGTATGAAGAATCCGTATTAGAATATTCATATCTTATTAACGTACATCAAGCAAGCAATGCCTTGCCTAGTTTTTTAGGGCACGCAACTGGAACATTCGATCATAAAGGTGAAATAACTTCAGGACCAGTTTCGGCAAGTTTAAAATATCCAAAGTTTGATTACGGATTTGCTAGAAAGGTATCAGAAACTATCGGCGCCGAGATAGGACTAAAAGACTCAGTCCAGTACTCCGCCTCTTTTGCGGTGGAAGAAGGTGTTCAAGATTATGATTTGCAAAAAATTATATCATCTAGAACAAATGCTGCTGCTTCTGCTACCGTTACAATAACAAATCATAGTAACTTAACTGCTGACAATACTTCTATATCGTTTCAAACAACAGACGGAACTACAATTACTGCAACAGCACATGCAACAGATACTTCTAATGCGGCATCTGATACACCTACGTTTGCAATCAACGGTGGTTCTAATAACGCTGTTGCTACTGCTCTTGCTGCTGCCCTTGATTTAAATGCTAAATTAACTGCTACTGCAACAGAAAATGCGGTTAAAATAACACAGGTAACTGGCGGCACTGCTGGTAACGGAGATATTACAGTAACAGACCCTGGCGATGAAGGAATAACAAAAGTAGATTTTTCTGGCGGCACTACAATAGATTATGCTGGCAAGATAAATGGAAAAAGAATTTTAATTAAAAAAGTCTATTATAAGACCCCGTCTGCAATGTGGAGGTTTTACGGATATTACGGGGGATTGAATGTTGTTGGGAACTTTCACAATTATGGTCAGTTTTCTGATGATTCATCTTTTCAACTTGTACCAACATGGCAAAACAAGTCGCAAGCGTTAGCGTTTGAAGATGCAATATACACAAGAATGTCTCACTGGTCGTATGAATTAAGAAATAACAAAATAAGACTTTTCCCGATTCCATATAGTGGTGGACCAAAAAGAATGTGGGTAGAGTTTTCTGTACCATCGGATCCAATATCAGATGATACCAATGGCAGATCAACGGTCGAGGGCGTTAACAACATGAATACCTTACCGTTTTCAAATCTGCCCTATGATACGATAAACTCCATAGGTAAGCAGTGGATAAGAAGATTTGCACTTGCGCTATCAAAAGAAATGCTAGGACTAGTGCGATCAAAATTTGCCAGTATTCCGATTCCGGGAGAACAGGTTACTCTTAATGGTTCTGATTTGGTAAGTCAAGGTAAGGAAGAGCAGAATGCTTTAAGAGAGGAACTTAAAACTACTCTGGCAGAAATGACGTATGCTAAATTAGCAGAGCAAGACGCCGGAATGGTGGAGACTACTGAGAGGGTCCTGCAGAGGATACCTTATTCAGTATATGTGGGGTAACAAATAATGTCAGATAATAAATGGAATCAACCAGCAGCACCACCTCCACCCCTGTTTACTGGTAAAAAAGAAAGAGATTTAGTAAAACAAATCAATGACGAAATTGCGGAAAGAGTCATTGGTCAACAAATAATATATTATCCAATATCGATAGAGGAGACTGATTTTCACCCTATCTATGGAGAGGCAGTAAACAAAACTTTTATGAATCCTATAAGAGTTTATGCACTGGTTGAGTGGCAAGGGTATGAAACAGAAACCACTAATCTTGGCGTCGATCGACTTTCAAAGATAGTAGTTCACTTTCATAAACGCAGACTTACTGAGGATCAAAACCTCTTTGTTAGGGAGGGTGATTTTGTATTATATGGTGAAACTTTTTATGAAATAGCAACTCTCAATGAGCCAACTAGATTGTTCGGACAAAGAGAGCACATGATGGAGATAAGTGCGCAGTGCGTGAGAGCGAGAGAGGGACTATTTAATGGAACGTCATAAACCCTACAGCAAAAGATTGAACGACTATGAAGGAAAAAGAGTATTCGATTCCAGAATAGAAAATATTGATGCAGCGATGTATAGGTTTGTTGATGAGCAGTTGAATCTTCATGCTAACACGTCAACTGGTTTCAAAAAAGTCCCAGTTGTGATGTCTTCGGCAGAGAGGTCTTCGTTAAGTAAAAAAGATAAATTAGTTCGTGATGCTGACGGCGCACTGGTATTACCTTTAATTACCATAGAGAGGACTTCAATGATGAAAAGTCCAAACGAAAAAGGTACTGTTTGGGCAAATATACCAGCACTAGACAAAGTAAAGGGTGGCAATATACCTGTAATGCAGAAAATATTGCAAAGCAAAACATCAAATTTTAAAAATGCTAGATCCCTTAGAACAAGAGGACAATTAAATTTTCCAGATAAGGTCGAAAAAACAGTATATCAAACAGTTTCAATACCTTTGCCAATATATGTAACGATTATGTATCAGATTACAATTAGGACAGAATACCAACAGCAAATGAACGACTTGGTAGTACCCTTTATGACTACCCCTGGAGGCATAAACTACATTATTATTAGAGATAACGTGCATAGATATGAAGGATTTATACAGCAGGATTACGCACACAATAATAATATAAGCAATTTTTCAACAGAAGAAAGAAAATTTGAAACAAAGTTTGACATAAAAGTACTAGGACACCTTATTGGTAGCGGTATAAACCAAGAAACGCCACATGCTGTAGTTAATGAGACAGTTGTTGAAGTTAAGATTCCAAGAGAACGTGCATCAGTTCCACCAGAAGAACTAGAGAAGTACGGATTGTGAGGTAGATATGGTACTTAATAAAACAAAACCAAGAAGAATACAGGATATACCATTTCCCGTATCTACAATTGAAACAATAGATCTGGCGTTGCACAAGTTTGTTAACGAAACTTTAGATATTAGATGTATCACATCTACTGGATTTAAAAAAGTTCCAGTCTTGTGGACTTCTGCGGAAAGAAACTTTCAAAGTAAAAATCTAGATATTAGAGATGCCGAAGGTGCGTTAAAGTTACCTCTCATAACAATTGAAAGAACCTCTGTAACAAAAGACCCCTCAAGAAAAGGCACCGTCTATGCAAATATACCAGCGACTGATAAAGTTAGGGGTGGATCAATTGCTGTATCCAGACAGATAAACCAGTCAAAGACTTCAAATTTTGCAAACGTAGGTGCACAAAAAAGGAGGGGGCAATTAAACTTCCCTGTCCGTAATCAAAAGATTGTTTATAGAACAATATCGATTCCTATGCCGGTATATGTAGTTGTAAATTATGAAATAACATTGAGGACTGAGTATCAGCAACAGATGAATCAAGTTGTTACTCCATTTATAACGAGACCAGGCGGGATTAACTACATAATTATTGAAGAAGGCAGATTAAGATACGAAGGTTTTATACAAGACGATTTTTCACAATCAAATAATATTAGTAGTTTTTCTAATGAAGAAAGAAAGTTTGAAACAAAAATTAATATAGAGGTTCTTGGGTGGTTAACTGGCGAAGACAAAAATAGGTTGCAACCAAACCTTTCTATTTCGGAAAACGCCGTAGAAATTAAGATTCCAAGAGAGAGGATTGTTCTCAGGGATGAATTGGAGAGAGAAAGTGCAAGACTGTATGGTTTGGAAGGTATCGCTTTAGATGCGGCAAGATTTTTGGATGATAAAATTGCTCAACATGCACCAGTTAGAAATCCCGGTGCAGTTACAACCTCTGAAGGTGTTGCCTCTTCCGGCGCCAGCGGCGGAGGCGGAGGCGGCGGAGTGAGTTCTTCGGATGCTGTGACAAAAAATAATTATAAGGTTGCGCAAGCGGCAACAGAGACTGCTGATGGTAGCAGAACCCAGTTTACCGTACCAGAAAACTTTGTTGCTGGCACTTTGATGGTGTTTAATCAAGGTATCTTGATGAGGGTTGGTGCAGATAACGACTTTACATTGTCTGGAAGAGTGGTTACTTTCGAAGAAGCGCCTGCAAATGGTGCAAACGTACTATTTAGTTACATATTAGATGAATCTTAATTGCATAAGGAGGTATAAGATGTCGACATTAAATAAATTGCTAGGTTTGCTTGATAAACTCAAGCAAGAAAACCCAGATTTAGCAAACAAGGCGCTGTTAGCGTCTGAAACACTTAAAGCAGGACTTGATCCCGATGAACTTGATCAAATTGAGGATTGGGATGAGGAAGAGTATGAAGAAGAAGAGGAAGAAGAAGAGTTTGATGATTCCTATATTGAATGCTCAACAGAAGACACAAAAACATTTTTTGGACTAAGAGAAGAAATGGAACAGTTGGTGAAAGAGTATGGAGTTTACATGCGTGATCATGAAGTAAAAAAGGTTTTAATGCTAGAGGCAATTGAAGAAAAAAGGGAACAGAACGAAAAGTTTGTCGATTCTCTTAAGGAAAAATACAGACTTGACCTAACATCTACATATTCTATTCAAATTAATGAATCTGATGATGGAAATCTAGTTTTTGTCAAAGAGTGATACTATTTATTTTAAAAGAGGATAAAGAATGAATTTTACTACATCAGATATAGGCATTGCCGCCTATTTGCAATTGAAGGGTATAAATCTTATAAGATGTAAAAGATTAGAATCTGGAAAGTTTCACTTTGAGTTTAATGATAAGTTAGGTGAGTGCCACGCTCTTTCATTGGAGTTTTTGAACTCCGAGTTTTGTAAGTTTGACAACAATGTTAGAAATTTGAAAAAAATTCTTTTCTCTTAAAAGCAGTCTGTTTTACGTTTTTGTTAGGTTCAGTGGGTAAGGTTTCTTTAATTTAAATTTAAAAATAAACCAACATTTTAAGGAGCATTAAAAAATGGCAAAAACAAAAATAGGTACTAAACTATTAGCATCCTCTGCAGTTACAACCGCCAAACTAGGTACCGGCGTTGTCACTCGTGACAAAATTGCATCTGGATCAATTCAAGTAGGTCACATTGACTTATTTCAAGACAGAAGTGACGTAGCGCATCTTGAGGATGCGGACGTTTTTATCGTATCCGCATCAAAGGGTAAAAATGGCGGAATGAGAACTGTTACCTTTGCGCACCTGAAAGCGGCCGTTTCGGCATCTAACGCAGCGCAGGGTTCAGTAGGACAAGTTCAGTATCACGCAGGGCCAAATCAGGCAATGGGTGGTATTGCAAATATTTTCTCTGATGGAACTCATTTAACCGCTTCAAACAACGGTAAGTTTGTTGTGGCAGGCGCTGGTGTTTCTGGTTCTACTGGTGAGATCTTCGCTAGTTCAAAAACAGCACTAAACATCAACGCAAAAACATCTATAAAGTTTGGAATTAACGGATCAGATGAATTGGAATTAAACGCATCAGCGCTCTTCCCATCAACTGATGTTGGTCTCGATCTTGGGCAGTCTTCGAAGAAATTTCAAAACGTGTATGTTAACGTAATTTCTGGTTCTGGCATTTCTACAATTCACAAGTTGGATGTAGATCAGATGGACGCAAGCAAGATTTCAGCACAGACAATTTCTGGTTCTGGACTATCTCAGTTCCACAAGATGGATGTTGATCAAGGTGTATTTAACGTAATCAAAACTCACAATGTTTCTGGTTCCGGCACAGCACATATTAACAAAGTTGATGTTGACCGTGGTGACATCGATCGTCTTGGTGTGCATGTCGTTTCGGGGTCTAAGACATCGTTGTTACACAAGTTAACATCTGATAAGATTTCTGCAGGTCGAGTTGTTGCACCAGTTCTTTCTGGTTCGGCAAATTCTAAATTGCATAAATTAACTATTGATACGATTACTGCAGGTAGAGCGGTTATTACAAACCTAAGTTCTTCTAAACTTGCACAATTCCACAATGTGCAAGCAGACCAGGTTTCGGGTACTGTTGGTAAGTTCGGTCGAGTAACTGCGGACGTTGTTAATGCTAGAACATTTAATTCTACAATAACAACTGCAAACCACATGGAAATCAAATCCAAGCAGATTATCGCTGCTGTTTCTCAGTCTGCTGGTGCAGGCGTAAACGGCGCTGGTCTCAAGATTGGTGGTACTGGTGCAGATTCTTCTGCAGGTATCGCAAGTGTGGTCCTTGGTAACGCCGGTGGCGGCGCTGGTGCGGATCTCTTATTTAAGATTGGGTCCACGCAGGGTGCATCACTTTCTACCACTGGTGCTAGAGACAGTGGAGCGGCACTCCTTGGTGTCACTGGTACATTATCTGCTTCGGTAGGTGTGTTCAACAAGTTAGATGTAAATTCTACTCTAACAGCGAAGTCCTTTAGTGGTGAGTCTGCAACGTTTACTGGTACGATTTCTGGTTCAGCACTTGCTGTCAGCACGGCAACAGCAACTACTGCCAATATTGGTGACCTAGATGGTAACTCTGGTACTTTTTCCGGGACAGTTTCTGGTTCAAATGTGGTGGCACATACAGTTACTTCGGACAAGGCAACCATTAAGGACCTAGATGCAAATTCTGCCACATTTAGTGGAGAACTCTCTGGTTCTACTGTGAAAGCACACTTGCTTGATGTTGATAAAGCACAGGTTCGTGATCTCACAATAACAAGCATGACCGGTTCGGGTAAGGCACAACTAAACCAGGTTAACGCTCACTTTGTTTCATCATCAAACTTAAGCACGTTGCACTTGACAACTCATGTCTTAAACGTTGCTAAGATTGATGGCAATGACGTTGTTAAGGCAGCAAACCTCAATAGAGATATCGTTTATGATATAGACAACGGACATGGTGGTCTTAACTTTGCGAACGGTGTGTTGAGTATTGGTCACCACAGACAAATCTTCTCAAGAGATGCGACTGTGGCAAACAGGGCGGCCGCACCTGTGGCGGGTTCTGGTTCACTCTTTACTACAGCATCGCTTGCAGCAACAAGTGGTAACCCAACGATTATCATGTCTGGTTCAGAGATGGTGTACTTGAATGGTGTATTGTTGATCCCAGCGCCACTCAACCAGAGACCTCCGGTTGACGGTGACTATACCATTGACTATAACAAGACCAATGGTCCTGTGACAATAGAGTTGCATGAAACTCTCGCAATGGATGGCGATGATATTCTCGTTGTCCAGTACCTATCGGGTACAATTTCATAAGTTTAAGTTTTTGGGGGGAGAGAACTCCCCCCAATATTTTGTATTTTGTTTTGTTACTTTAACTAACAAAAAGAGGAGATATGCAAAATGGCATTAACCAAAATAGGCACCAAATTATTAGCAAATGGTGCAATTACAACAGTTAAGTTAGGTTCAACTTCAGTTAACAATCATAAAATCCAGTCAGGTTCTGTGGAGGTGGGTCACATCGATGTAAACTCAGGGAGAAGCGACCATGTGACTATTCTGGATGCAGACTATTTTATTATTGGTGATAAATCCAGGGAGGCTCGATCTGAATCTGGATCAGTTGCAAGAGGTTTATCTTTTGCACAACTTAAAACAGCACTGTCTTCATCAAATATTGCCCGTGGAGAACAGGGGTCTGTACAGTTTAAGGCACTTACAAGTCCATTTGGATTTGATGGCGCTGGAAAAATAGATTCTGACGGTTTTCACTTAACGGCATCGAACGGTGGTAAATTTATTTTTGCTCGTTCGGGAATTGCCCAAACAGCAGAACTATTTGCAAATTCTAAAACAAATGTTCAATTAAATGTTGGCAAGTCTGGCGGTGACAAAGCACAACTTAACTTGTTCTCTTTGGCAGCAAAGTCAACGGATGGAAGTTCTCAGGCAGAAAGTATGATACTGGAAACCGGATCTTTTAGACCAGTGATTAAACCAGCAGTAGCAGCATCCCCTGGTACTTTTAGATTGGTTTTTACATCAGGTTCAATAGGGAAGGAGTCTTCTGGTGCTCCAAAAACATATGGACCTCTCAAGGAATACTATGCTCAGTTGGTATTTGCTCAAAGTACAGGTAGTAGTGGCAAAGAATATTACTTGTTTTACCTAAATCAGGCAACTTCGCCATCTCCAATTCCTGTTAGTGCTAGTATTAACTTAGACTTTAGTACTATAGCACCAGGTAAGAAGAGACACGACATTCCTGTCGAAGCAGTTGGCAGTGTAACTGACTGGCGAGACGTAGTTTCTAATTTAGCAACAGCGATGACTGCAGAATTGCAGACTAAGGCATCTGTTGCAACAGTTAGTTATAACGCTACCGCAAGTATCAACGGCACAGCATCAATTGTTGTTACTTATGATGCCGCAACAGTGCAGGGTCATATTGGTATCGGTACTGGTTTTCAAGGCCAAGGGGGCGGGTCCGGTCGTGGTACTGTCGGTGGAAATACTTCCAACTTCAGTTTCTCGCCTTCAAACATGCCCGCACCTATTGAAGGGCAGTTTCAGTCGGATTTCGGTCATGATTACAAGCGTGCTGGTGAACCAGACACAAGTGGTGGTGAATTAAAAATTATTACCTCTGGTTCTGCGGCAGTTTCTAAAGATGCGCTGTGGTTAGATTTGGGTACAACCTCTAAGAAATTTGGTACTTTGTACGCCAGTGTTGTATCTGGTGCTATGACGGATGGTGGGTCTGACGAAGCAAGAATCCACAGAATCACAACAGATGATGTGGTTGTTTCCAAGATACTCATGAACGACTTTGGTAAGTTAAATGCAATATCGGCATCTGCACCAGAGTTTTCAGGAATCTCTATCAGTTCACCATCGTCACTATCAAGCGATACAACCATCGTTATTGCTTCTGGTTCTGCCTTGACAGGGTCTGGTCCACATCAGATTGTTCATGTTAAGGGCGCCGGAGGAACAACCTACCAGGCGAAAGTACTTCGTGTTGCTGCTGACAGATTGTCTTTTCAGACAACAGAGTCAAGTGGTAGCGCTGCAGCGCCTTATACACACGTATTTTTGTCCCAACCATCGAAGTTTCATAACTTGAGTTCATCTGTGGGTACGGTTGATCAGGTTAGATTCACATCAGTAAGAGACGCAGCGACGTATGCTTTGACTGCTTCTGGTGTTGCTAGTTTGCACAGACTTGATGCTAACACAGGTTCGATCGATGACGTATATGCATTGGTGTTATCATCTTCAAACAAATCGCATTCTGGAATTTCTATTGCGGGATCGTCAGTAACAGGAGATACAACTGTAACGGTTAACTCTGGTTCAGTTATCTCTGCTTCTGTTGGTGATCAGTTTGAAATGAGAGGAAGCGGGGACTCATCGTATCGTGCAACAATCGTAAGGATTGCTGCGGATAGGTTATCCTTTCAGACAACAAGATCTGCAGGAACGGTAAATTCACCATTTCTTTATGCAGCAGTGGATAGAGCATCAACCATCCATAAGATAACCAGTGATAAGGTCACAGCAAACGATGACATTAAATTTATCCTGGCAACTGGTTCTGGTACATCTACACTACACAAACTTAATGTGGACCGTGTAACTGGATCTAATCAGAAATCTGGCGGCACCAGTGAGGGTGCTAGGTTGGTTGTTTCGGGACTACTAACTTCTTCCTTAAGTTTCACCGGTCACAACCTTGCGATTGGTGGTCACCTATCCGGTGCAGCGATGCCAGGATCGGGAGGTATTGGTGGTTCTAGTGGTAAATTTAGATTGCTCACAGTTGATCAACTCGACGCTCGTGAGGTTAGATCTGAAACATCAACAAAGCAATTCTTGGAAATTGGCAACAAGATTATTATACCTGCTGTCAGTTCATCCCAGGGTACTGAAAACGCTGGTCTACAGATTGGTGGAGAAGGATACCCAGGTAAACCAGGTATTGCCCAGATAACAGTTGCTAAGAATACTACTGGCACTAGCGACCTAGTTTTCAAACTTGGTTCTACACGAGGCATGTCTTTGAGTGGTTCTGTTAGTGGATCCGCTCGTAAAGCAGACTCTGCAAGAGGTGTGTTGTTAGGTGTTACCGGTACTGTTAGTGTACATGGTGTTGGTGTATTTAATAAGGCAACCGTTGCAGGTAACGTCGACGTGGCAAGTATTGCTCAAAAGACTGGTGTAACGAACAACCTTACTGCTACCGGCACAGTTACTGCAAATGCAATAACTTTTGCTTCGGGTGCTATTGATAAGGCAACAATAAGTGGTGCAACGACAGGTACGTCGTATACTCTACAGAATGAGGGCAGCATACGTGGAATTCCAGGTTCTGCGCTTAGTTCTTCAATGTCTACTGTAGAAGGTGATCGAGACATCCGTTTCGGAGTAAACGTTAGTGCTAGTGCGGGAGATATCTTTGAGTTATTTGGTGGAGGTTCACCAGGTTACTATAGAGGTATTGTTGCTTCAACCGCTGATTCTGGAAAGACCCTAAACATTGTCAATTCTACAGGCAAAGTTGTAGGATCATTCTCGAAGGCGAGTTTGCACATCCCTAACTTGTCGGGATCTACAGTTACTCCAACAACATTGACTGCTGATAAGGTCAAGATTCGTAAGTTAGAAGGTACAAGTCTAGAGACCGGTGCCACTTATGGTACAAATCATATATTGTCAGCATCAATAATTCGAGCACATTCTGCAATCGCTACAGGTGCCGGCGCTGGTGGAAAGATGACAATTAATGACCTAACTGCTTCTAGTGGTATTACTGGATCTGCAGGTTCATTTGTAAACTTCCCTGGTACAGGTACTGGTACAGGTATTTTTGTAGACCACTTGCTTTCAGGATCGCATATCCAAGCACACAAGATCGGCGCAAATCGAGTTGGTTCTGCTTTCGGTTTCCAGAAAGTAAGCAAACTTACTGTTGCGAATATTAAGAGTAACGATGTTGTTAAAAAGGCAAACCTAAACACTGACATTGTCAGAGCAGCGAATAATGCTCAAGGTGGTTTAAATTTTAACGACGGACAGTTGAGTGTTGGATGGAAGAGAAGAATATTCTCTAGATCTACAAGAAAAATTGTTAATAGATCACAACCAACGCAAGGTTCAGGATCGCTTTACACTACCTGTTCATTGTCAGAAATCAGAATGGTGTCAGGTTCTGAGCAGGTTTACTTTAACGGTCTTCTTCTTGTGAAGAGTAATTCAAAGCAAGCAAAGTATGTTGATGATGCAGACTATCGTATTGACTACAATAGTGGTGGTGGTCTACAGGCAGGGTCTTTCAGACTGGTATTCACTTCTGGGTCAATCGGCGCACAGAGTTCCGGTACTCCAAAAACATATGGACCTCTCAAGGAATACTACGCTCAGATGGTTACGGTTGAAAGTACAGGTAGTGAATATTACTTCTTCTATCTCAATGAGGCAGCAAGTCCATCACCACTGCCAATCAGTGCTAGTCTCAACCTTGAGTATAGTTCATCGCCTTTGCCACCAAAGAAGAGAAGGGATATTAAAGTTGAGGCAGTTTCAGGTGTTACCGACTGGCGAGATGTAGTTTCTAACTTAGCAACTGCTATGACACAACAACTACAGACTAACGCAGGTTTGGCAACAGTGAGTTACAATGCTACCTCAAGTATCAACGGTACAGCATCCATTGTTGTAACGTATGATTCTGACTCAATCGAAGGATTCGCACAACTTGGTGCGGGCACCACTGGCAACCCTCCTCATAGAGCGTCAGTGTACGGAGGCAGTGCTTTGTTTAGTCCGTCAAATCAACCTGCCCCAATCGAAGGTCTGTTTAGCGCTTTTATGAACCACGATTTCAAACTTTCTGGTGAACCAGATACAAGTGGTGGTTTCATAAAGACGGAAGTAACTGGTGCTACCTTGAAGGCAGGAACTGAAATATTCTTGTCAGAAGGGTTAGCGATGGATTCAGACGATATTCTTACCGTCCAGTATCTATCGGGATCTGGTCTAACTTTCGGATAATCCTACCTCTAAGGGGGGCGCTCTGCCCCCCTGTTCTTTTCTTTTTTCTTTTCCCAACTTTTGGAATTTGCAAATACTATTTAATAGAGAGAAATTAAAAATTAAGTCGTCTTGACTAGAAAAAAAGGAGAATTCCAGTATGTCCGTAAAGAAGTTTAAATTTGTATCACCAGGTGTCTTCCTGAATGAGATTGATAATTCACAATTAGCAAGAGATCCAGAGTCCGTTGGACCAACCATTATTGGTAGGTTGCAGCAAGGACCAGGATTACTGCCTTTGTCAGTTGGATCTATGAGCGAGTTCATAGAAATCTTTGGCAACCCTATTCCAGGTGGAGCAGGCGGAGATGTTTGGAGAGATGGCAACTATAGTGCTCCAACGTACGCAGCATATGCAGCACAAGCATATTTAAGAAATGCAGGACCTGTCAACGTTGTTCGACTTTTGGGTGTTGAAGATCCAAATTCTACCGCAGCAGGAGCGGCAGGGTGGCAATTAACAAATGGTTTGGATGCCACTGACCCAGCAAGTGCCGAGAAGTCAGCAATATATGGACTTTACTTGTTTTCAACAGGATCTAAGGATGCAAGAACTGCAGTAAGAGGTCACAAGAGACCAAATGCTCACACACAAGCAGACCACATGACCGGTACCTTGGCAGCAGTTTGGTATTTTGAGCAGGGCGCCATCATACTATCTGGCAACATTGGTCACCCCAACGGTGACGGTCCTCAGTGGTCAAGCGAACTTGGACATGGGTTCGGCGCTGGTGCCGAGGCAGGATTCAAGAACATAGTAACAGGTTCTAACGTTTTAGTCAAGTCATCGGATTCTTCTAAAATGGAGTTTAAGGCACTTCTTTTTGATGAGGGTAGTTCGACTACTCACAAGAGTGTTGTTTTTAACTTTGACAGAGATTCGGACAAGTATATCCGAAAGGTCTTCAACACAAACCCAACACTTACAAACACTGACGTTATAACTACTAACGGACAAAAGAAATACTGGTTGGGAGAAACATACGATAGGTATATAAAGGATGTTCATGGGTTGGGAACTACCCAAGCAGGCACAAATTTAGCGCACCGTGGTGCAATAAGTGCACCTGCTGGATTAAGTGCTATGATCGTTCCCCTACATGCACAGACAGTAGGTCTTGCAAGAAGATTGCCAAATCAGAATTCCGCAACCGGTTGGGTGTTCTCGCAAGATATTAATGGCGGTCACGAAGGTTATTCTGCACTAAAGATGCAGAAGTTGTTTAGATTTGTTGGAATTAACGATGGTGGTTGGAATACAAGGCATTTAAAGATTTCTATTACAGATGTTAAGGCAGGCAATAGAGTTGATCCGTATGGTACTTTCACTGTACTTATAAGAAGAATTACAGACAATGATCAAAGACCAGAGGTTATGGAAAGATTCTCGCAGTGTACATTGAATCCTAACTCAAATAATTATATTGCTAGAAAGATTGGTGATCAGTACAGAGAGTGGGATACCGCTGATGATAGATACAGAATTTATGGAAATCACCCAAATCTTTCTCAATTTTTCAGAGTAGAGATGGACCAGGATGTTGATCAGGGCGTTACTGATCCCCAGTACATTCCTTTTGGATTCTACGGTCCTCCAAGATATAAAACAACTAAGTTTAGTACTAGTGCAGCAAACGTCGACCAAGGTGCAACGACAGCGCCAGATGTACAAGATTTACGCCCAGACGTGGTTATGGGCGCCACAACCGCAGAAGGCAACTTCGGTGCGGATCTTATAAAGGGCGTCGGCGCCGAAATTGGGTTTCCATTCTTAGGTCTTAAAGCAGCGACGACTGCTTCTATGGTATACCCGACGTTGCCACTAAGATTAACCTCTTCAGCAGAAGGTTTGTCGGACCCAAGAAAATCTTTCTTCGGTGTTTCTACATACAGAGCGCCGGATGATCCAAAGTTTGATAAGTCATTTGTTGATGTTACTCGTCACTTGGGATCTGCTTATATGGGTAATGGTATCATGGACGCAGATGGAAGTAAGACTGAGACTTCATTTTACTTTACTTTGGATGACCTTATGTGTATTCCAAACTCTGGTTCAATCAATAACGCAGGTCGTTCACAGCCGCACTATGCTCCATCGGTCATTCGAAATGCAGTATACGCTCCAGACGCTCGTGCCAGTGGCATCTCTTACACCGCTGCTCGCCAGAGTTACAAGGACTTACTAAAGACTGGATTTAATAAGTTTACAATGCCTGTATATGGTGGATTTGATGGACTAGATATTACAGAACCAGAACCGTTTAGAAATTCATCCCTCAACGGTGATGAAACAACCAGTTATGGACTTGCTTCTATAAAGAGAGCAATCGATGCGGTTGCAGATCCAGAGATTGTAGAAATGAATGCTCTTGCAGCGCCTGGAATTAACAAACCAAGAGTTACAAATCACATGATTCGGGTTTGCGAGGACAGGGCAGATGCTCTTGCAGTTATTGATCTTGAGACTGGTGGTTATATTCCAGAAACCGAAAACAAGGACAATTTCAAGACAAGAATTGCTAATGCAAAGGTTGAAACAGCACTTTCTACACTTGAAAGCAGAGGACTTAATTCAAGTTACGCATGTACTTTCTTCCCATGGGTTAAGATTGGCGATTCAATTAGTGGACAGAAAGTTTGGGTACCACCATCAGTTGTTGCATTGGGAACTTTTGCGAATACTGAAGCAAATTCGGAACTGTGGTTTGCGCCTGCAGGTTTTACAAGAGGTGGACTGACCGAAGGCGCAGCGGGTATCCCCGTATTACAAGTTTCTCAGAGACTGAGTTCTAAAGAAAGAGACAGACTCTATGAAAATAATGTCAATCCTATCGCACAATTCCCTGCGGAAGGTATTGTGGTGTTTGGACAAAAGACACTGCAAATTACACCTTCAGCACTTGATAGAATTAACGTACGAAGATTAATGATTTTTGTTAAAAAGCAGGTATCTAGAATTGCAGCAAGATTGCTTTTCGATCAGAATGTCCAGCAAACCTGGGATAGGTTCTTGGGACAGGTTGACCCATTCCTGGATAGTGTAAAGTCTAGACTTGGTATCACTGAGTATAAGGTTATTCTTGATGAGACAACTACAACTCCTGATCTAATTGACAGAAACATTATGTATGCCAAAATCTTCTTGAAACCAGCAAGAGCAATCGAATTCATCGCTATTGATTTCGTAATTACTAATTCTGGTGCATCATTTGAAGATTAAAAAATATTAGACACTATTTAATAGTGTTAGGAGGATTATACACATGGCAAGTCAAAAATTTTGGTCCGATGCAGCAATTGAGCCAAAGAGAAAATATAGATTTTTGTTATCTTTTAATGGTGTACCGCAGTGGATCGTAAAAACCAGTGGTAAACCAAACTTTTCAGTTTCAGAATCAGAGCATAGTTTCATAAACTACAAGTTCTACTACCCTGGTCGCTTGGAGTGGGAAGAGATTAGCATGACGCTAGTCGACCCAGTAGATCCAGATGCAGCGGGTACAATGTTGGAGTTAATTAAGCACTCTGGTTATGTGCCACCGCATGATTTTTTGAATGCGTCACAGACCAACGAAAGATTTCCTAATGGTAAAGTCGTTACCTTTTCCAAGAAGAGGGCGGTTAATGCTGTTGGCGGCAGAGTTTTTATCCATACAATCGATGAAGACGGTTCGCCTATTGAAACTTGGAAGTTGTATAATCCTTGGATTAAATCAGTTAACTTTGGCGATTTAGATTACGAGGCGGATGATCTTGTAAACGTTGAGTTAACAATGAGATACGATTGGGCAGACAAGTCTGTTGCGAAGGCAAATGGGCAGGTTATTAAACCAAACATAGCACCAATTGGAAATCTAACAAATACTAACGTTAACCGTGATTTCGGCGGAAACGAAGGCATTTTATAATATAATTTAGATTGTTGTGATACAATTATAGAAAAAGTTCAGTTTACTTAAAAGTGAGGTTATATGAGTAGAAATTCTAAGAGGGTCTCCAGTGCAGCGGAGACCCCTGAAATAAATCCACCGTCTGCACCAGACCCGAGGGATACAGCAACTAGGACATCCACAACTGAAGCAGTTCCGCTACCCTCTCGTGGTCTATTTTATCCACCTGGACATCCCCTTTGTGGAGAGGAATATGTCGAAATTAGATATATGACTGCGAGAGATGAAGATATATTAACGTCTCCGTCCTTGTTAAAAAATGGCACTGCCCTTGATAAGTTTACTCAAGGTTTGATATGTGATCCTAGAATTAAAATCGATGATCTCTTGGTTGGTGATAAATCAGCAATTATGATCGCTGCTAGAATTACTGGTTATGGTCCAGATTACGAAGTGGTAGTAACTTGTCCAGAGTGTGGTGAAGAGTCTGATCATACTTTTGATCTAAGTGATTATGAAAAATACTATACTACAGTTGGTGATACTGTAGAGGGTTTTTATTTAAATGGAAACAATCGCTATGAAGTTGTCTTGCCAGTGTCTGGTTATACAGTTGAACTAAAGATGGCAACATCGAGAGATGAGCAGCGCCTTAATAGATCACAAAAAATGAAGGCAAAAAACAAACTAGCGGAAACCAACTCAACTGATTTTTTGAAGTTGGTCATCCATTCTATTGATGGTGATGTAGATAGAAACAATATTTCTCAAAAGGTTATGGATTTGCCTGCCAGAGATTCTAGATTTCTAAGAAAGCATTTTCCAGAGGTTTCACCAAACCTTGATTTAAAAGAGACATTTGAATGTCAGTATTGCGGTACGGAAACCGAAATGGAGGTGCCCCTTGAGGCCGGGTTTTTTTGGCCTGACTCCTGATCATATGCTGCACGTACATGAACAGATGTTTTATCTAATTCAGCATGGTAATTGGAATTACTTCGATGTTTATGATTTGCCGATCAAGATAAGAATGTGGTTTGTTGATAGACTAAGTGATCACTTTGAACAGCAGAACAAAGCACAGGAAGAAGCAGCAAGAAAATCAAGAAAATCTTGAAGGTGACAAATAACATCTCTTTTTAAAGAGAAAAACTATTTATTAGTGGAGTGAATCACCTTGAAAAAAGAAAAGATTATAATTGATTTTACAAAAATAGACGAAAGTACCTTAATCATGCTTGGATCGCAAATGAGGATGATTTTGGATGCCCTTTTTACAGGCGAATTTTTTCCTGTTTCCGTAAAAGGGTCAAGACAGCAGGTAGATTCATTTGTAAGTGCACTCGCTGGTGAAAAAAGGTACTTATCGTCCCTCTCTCAATATGGGTTAAACAACCCAAAAGTACTTCGTGATAAATACAAACTAGAAAAGTCCGTAAGGTCTTTTGAAAAAGATACTGGATTGGTGTGGCCCTTTAAATAGGAGGTTGTAACATATGGCAGACCTCTCACAAAGAGCAAAAAAGTTTCAAGAATTTTTAGAAAAGTTCAAAGAAGGTGGCGAGTACCAAAAAGGTCAACCTATATCAGACTCAGATAAGAAGTATCTAACGTCATTGCTTAGAGAGTACATGAGTGTTTTCAAAGCGCAAGAGATGACTGAATCTCAACTTAAAAGCACTATTAGTCTCCAAAAGATGAATAGGCAATTTCTAGAAAGTCAAAAAGATAATTTTGCGCATGAATTTCATTATTCACAGGTAGCAAATTCTACACTCGAACAACAAAAAAGAGTGCTTATCAATCAGTTGAACTTACAGAGAGAATCGGGACACTTAACAAAAGACCAGATTAAGAAAATAAGAGAACAAATTCTTTTAATATCCAAAACACAAAAAGAATTAAAAAAAGAGTCTCTTAGTGATAGAAAAGGTGCAGTAGTTGCTGAAAGGTTGCTGGGGAGCACTATAGGGTTAAGCAGAACCTATAATGGACCTGGTGGAAAAAAGGTGATGGGCGCCCTCAAGGGGTTTAGAAAAGGTCTAAAAGAATCTGTAACAGTAACTAACTTACTAACCACCGTTCTTGCCGGTGCAGTAGAGTTCTTTTTTAAAGCAGATAAAGCGCAAGAGGAAATGTTCAAAAGATCAACAATTCAAAATGGAGCGCAATTAATTGTTGATGGTCAAAGAGAACTTTTGAATGTTGGTATTGTAGATCCAATTGGCAAACTTGCTAAAACAAACATGATGCTTAAAGATCATATAAAAACATTTGATGGTCTCGCTGGATCTGCAGGTTATGGAGTATTTAGTGCAAGAGTTACTGAAATAGCGCAAACTGGCGCAGACGTACAAGATCTAGCAAACATTTCCAGTACATTGGTGGGAGTTTTTCATCACAACAATGAAGATCTAGTTGACTCAATGGCAACATTGCAGGGGATTGCAGGTGAAACTCAAAGGGGAATAAGAGAGACCGCAAAAGATCTTGCCGCTACTTTACCAACTTATGTAAAATATGGAAGAACCGGCGCAATAATGATGTTTCGTCGCATGTCTAATGCCGCTAGATTATCGGGCGTAGATGTTAAAGATTTGATGGATTTAACTGAAAAGTTTGATAATAGTGAAGACGCTTTAGAGCAAGCAGCACGATTTAATGCACTATTAGGGGGAGAATATCTAAACGGTGTAGAACTTCTTGCAGCAACACCGGACGAAAAGTTGCAAATAATCGCACGAGCATACCAAGAAGCGGAGGCGAATCTCGGAGAGATTGGACCAAACATAAAAAGAGAGATATTCCGCAACATGGGAGCACAAGGCGACACGTTTATGAAAATTGCGCAAACAAATTTCGATGGTTTTGATGCTAAGATGTCCAAAGCAATCGTAAAACCTACTGAAGCAAATAGAACTGAGGACTTGAAAAGTTCACATGATTCAATGGAAAGAATGCGAGCACAAATGGAGCGCATGGCGGCCAAGGTTGCTAATGCATTTTTAGAAAATAAAACATTTATGAAGATCATCCAAACTGCTGTTGATAATTTGCATATTGTTATACCAGCGCTTGCAGGCGTATTTGCTGCTCAATCAACATTTGAGTTATTTAGATCAACTCTAGGCACTGCGATGAATCCAGAAGTAGTAAATTCAATGGGCGGCATTGGCGGAGGCGGAGGCGGAGGCAATGTTGGCGGAGATAAAAAGAAAAAGAAGGATAAAAAGAAAAAGAAGGATAAAAAGAAAAAGAAAGTTAAAACAAAATCTAAAAAAAAGGCAAGAACTAGAGCAAAAAAGAAAAAGAAAAGTCTCTTTTCAAGAGGGGTCCGTTTTTTAAAAAGAAAATACAAAAAAGCAAAGAGGTACGTAAAGAAAAAGTATAAGAAAGCAAAAAAGTATGTAAAGAAGAAATATAAGCAAGCAAAGAAAGCAGTAAAAAGTGCATACGAGCGTGCAAAACAGGCAGCCAAAAAAGCGTGGGACAGAACCAAAGACCTTGCAAAGAGAGCGGTAAATAAGATGAAGGCCGCAGGTAAACTTATTAAAAGTAAATTAAAATCGGCATGGGAGTCCGCCAAAAAATTGATGCCAAACCCGAAAGATATGTTTAATAAAGCATGGAGTTATATAAAACCAATGGGTAAAAAGATCGTATCATTTCTAGGCGAAAAAGTTGCAACAAAAATACCGGTTATTGGTCCGTTCCTTAGTGCTGGAATGACAATATATGATATTCATAATCTAATTAACAAAGAGGGTGGAGGAAAGCAATTATATATTAATGTTGGAACAGCACTTTTTGATGATATTATGGGTATGGTCGGCGGCGCAGTCGGAGGTATCATTGCTGGAGCGCTGGGTCTGATTACTGGACCAGGAGCAGTCGTCATTGCAGGTATTGCATACTTGATCGGTGACCTTATAGGTCGATATGTACTTGCTCCTTCCATTAGATTGCTGGCGCCAGATTTAGATGAATACTTAGGTAGATGGGTTATAAAGTTTTTCAAACCAGATAAATATGCGATGATAGAAAAGGCAATCAAGGAGAAACAATCGGGACAGGCGCAAGTTGAAACAAAACCAGGAGCATTTACAAACACCAATGATGCCACAATCAGTACGCCGAATACATCGACATCGACAAGTACAAGAGGTGGAGTAAGAACAGTTAATTACGATGACGCTGGTGGTGTAACAACTGCGCCAATGAAGAAGAGAAAGTTTGAAAACTCTACCAAAGATGGTTTATTATTGGAAAGCATATATACTACAGTAGAAAAAATTAAGCAAGCGTCTAGTTTGCTCAACGCTAACGTCACACTAGAGGTGGACGGAAGAGTTATAGGAACAACCGCAAATGTCTGATCAGGTAGACTTAACAGCACAATTAAAAGAAGCAATTAATAAAATTGTTAACGGACAAGCAATTTCCAAAGATTTTGAGATTGTGCTGCAATCTCTTTTGCAGGTTGAAGAAGCAGAAAAATCACTAAAACAAAAACTAAAATCTGAAACAGCATCAGACCTTTCGCAAAGATTTTATAAAGAAGTATCTTCAATAAGAGATAACGAAGACATTTACAAGGATATTATTGAAGTTGAAGAAGAAATCCTCAATCTCCATGAACAAGCGATCAGGGAGATAAAAGCAAAAATAAAAATGAAAATTGAAGAGGGTGAAACCAACGACGAAGAAATAAAAAATCTTCAAAAACTTTATAAACAGTATGCTCGCCGCCGACGAGAAAAACAAAACTTTATGAAAGCGCAAGCAAAAGGCGAAGAGATGTCTAAAAGAATGCTGCAAAGTTCAATTGGTTTAACTACAGAATGGCAAGGCATTGGTGCTAAGGGGTTTTTTAAGGGTTTTGTTAAAGAATTAAAAAGAAGTCTTACTCTTGGAAATATATTAACATCTCTCGCTGGTGGTGTAATAACTGAATTTTTTAAATTAGATAAAGCGCAAGCAAATTTGTTTAAGCAGTCTGGACTAACAAAGAGAGATGTTCGCTTGGATCAAATTGCTGCTGATCTGAAAGGTATTGGTATTGATCTTAAAACAAAGGGCGGCGAAAACATTGCCGCAGCAATGGATACTTATAAGCAGTTTGGAGATCTAACCCAATCACAAAAACAAACATATGCCAAACAGTCTTTGTTATTAACAGAGATGGGGGCAAGTCAAACTGCTGTAGCAGAGATTTTTGAATTCAACAGGAACGTACTTAAAAAGAGTCCTGAAGAAGCGGGCAATACAATGTTGCAAATGAGAGAGATTGCTATGGCAATCAATCGACCAATTTCAGAAGTCACAGCAGATATGGCAAAAAATCAACCAGTTTTGGCAATGTATGGTGATCAAAGTTTAAAAATATTTAATGGTCTATCTATTGAAGCAAAGAGACTGAATATGGAAGTCTCCGAATTGCTTGGGTTGTCTTTGGAAATGGATTCATTTGAGGGTGCAGCACAGGCAGCACAAAATTTCAATCTTGCATTCGGTGGTCCGTTTATATCTGCGCAAGCATTGATGGCAGCAAGCGTAGAAGACAAATATAAGATGGTTGCTGAAGCATTTCAGAAAAGTGGAAAAAAGTTATCTAGACGAGAAATCGATGGATTGGCAAAAGATGCAGGATTAGATCCCAAAAAGTTAATGACGATATTGAATAGAGAAGAGGGTGCCGCCGTAGATTCAAAAGTAAAGCAAAAATCAAATGAAGAAATGCAAGCAGATGCAACAGAACAAATTAAGTCAAATCTCAGCATACAGACCAGACTTCAGGCAAAAATGGAAGAAATCTATGATAAACTTGGATCAGGGTTAATGGCGAATGATGGTTTGTTTGCAATGATGGAGATAGTTGCTAAGGCATTGGAATTTGTAGCAGATAACTTAGGGATTTTTCTAGGTGTCCTAACTGCCATCAAAGGATATCAATTGCTGCAGTCGACCAGAGGCACTGTGATGAATCCCACTATTGTAAGGGACATTGCTGGTGGCATGGGCGGCGGAGGCGCCGGTGGAGGCAAAGGCAAGAAGGGCAAAAAAGGCAGAAAGGGACGACGTGGCGGCCGCCGAGGCGGGCGTGGCGGAGGTTTGGTTGGTATTGGTGTATCACTTCTTGCTGGCGGCGCAACAATGCTTGGTGTTGGGTCACTAATGGGGTCATCACCTGATGCTCAAGACGCCGCAGCAGACGCAAAAGCGACGAAAGATTTGCAAAACACGGCAGATAGCGAAAATGCTGATATTGAAAATGAAAAACTGAAAAACACGAAGCAGGACATTTCATCTGTGATGGTGGAAGCGCAAGAGCGAGAAGCAATGTTAAGAGAATTTTATGGACGCCCCGAACCAACCCCACCAGAACCTGGAAAGTTTGCAACTGATCCTGCTAGTATGGGTGTTCCCGCTGCCGCATCGGGTCCCGGTAGAGCACCAGTAAGATCTAGAGGTGGTGGAGGTGGTGGATCTGCACCAGCAGCAAAACCAAGTAACTCCAATGACGAAATGCTTATGCCTGGATCAATGGCACCAGGTGGTGTTAGAGTAAATATTGGTTCTAGAAATGTACGAAGTTCGAATAGAATGACAAACTCAGAGGCAACATACATACAACCAACATTTCATAAAAATGATAAATATTATAATCTTGTTGCTGCAAAACCAGGAGGTTCAATTATTACAGCGCTAAAAACACTAGAAGAAGCAGTCGATGGTATGGTTAGTGATTTAAAAAATTCTAATAGCAAACTATCTATTAATGCAAGAGAATTAATTAGAGCAGTTAAAGAAGGTTTTAACGAGTATGCTTGATAAGGAGGTGATGCACTATGCCAATGAGTAGTTTTAATTTACACAGTAGTGGGATGTCTGATGGAGAGCACGGTCCTAAGTTAGGGGATCGAGATCCTATTGTAGACTTTGCGAGAGGCGCATATAATTGGCAAGTTTCAATAATACATATTGATACCGGAGTGGGTGCTTCGTTCCCAGCATTTATCACAGACTACTCAGAAACTTTTAATTCTGACTGGAATGAAGAAAATTATTTTGGACGCAACGATAAGATAGGTCGCTTTGCTGGAACAAGCAGAACAATAAATCTTGGATTAGACTTGCCTTCATTTAGTATGGAAGAGGCAAGATTAAACATGCATCAAGTAGAGCATTTAATTGCAACAATGTATCCTACATATGAAAAAGTTGGAGAAAAGAAAGATTCACCAATGGTTATGAAGTCTTATCCACTTGTGAGAGTTAAATTTGCAAACCTAATTAAAAAAGGGTCCGTAGCAAACGGTCCAAAACCACCAGAAACAGGACTTGCAGGATGGATTCCAAGTTTATCAATTAATCCAGACCTTGAGGCAGGTTTTCATTCGAGAAGTCCTTTAGACGCTGATTACGCCAACGTTGGTAAAGGCGCATCCAAGGAAGAAAACGCATCCGGTGGATTGTTGTATCCTAAAACCTGGAAAATGACTTTTACTTTACGTGTTGTTCATGAGCACAAACTTGGATGGAACTCAAAAAGAAAGTGGATTGGCAAAAGAAGAAGGTTTCCTTGGGGTGCCTATGCAGGGTTTACTGAAAAAAGTACAGATTTTGGCACTGCTGTGGTGACCAGCGAGCATGCAGAGGAAGTAGCAGATGAGGCGTTGCAAGACATATTTGCACCACCGGAAGGTTTTGACGAAGTTTAAATTTTGGAGTAAAATTCATGAGTGAAAGATACAGTAACAGACCGAAAAGAATATTGTTTGATACCCACGACCAACTAAGAGAAAGGCGTGGTTTAGATAGGATTGTTCACTATAGCAGTCCTTCTTTTGAAAAAATAAGAAAAAGTTTAAATACTCCAGACAATTTAGATTTTCACGTTTGGAAGGTCGGATCCAGATTTTATAAATTAGCAGCGGAATATTATGGAGATTCTAGATTGTGGTGGGTGATTGCTTTTTTTAATAAAAAACCAACTGACGGTCATGTTGATATAGGAGACGTTGTTTATATACCAATGCACTGGCAACCTATATACGATGCTATCGTTGATTACGAAATCCAGTACCCAGGAAGAGTCACATGAGCACAAACCCATCTACCGATGCCAGGGTTTTTAACCTTGAGCATTTAGAAAAACTAGCAGAGGCGCAGTTTGTTAAACTTGTATCTGAAGCAAACGGGCAATATTTACTCTCATCTCTCTTTCGTAGGATGACAGAAATTCCTCATACTAAATGTGATTTGCTTGAAGGAAAATCTTATAAAAATCACGACTACCTTTACAAACAAAGCAATCGACCTCCTGTTATATTACCTTTTCAGGGTGATTCTGATCCAAAAACGATTGAAGCGGCATTTAGTATTAGAGAAGACGCAGATGGTCGTGATGTGTGGAACACGTTCAATAATGCCCAACTAACATATTTGACACCATTCGTTAATTTTTATTCTAGATTTACAGATAACAACGGAGAAAATGAACAGATAGAACCTATTCCGATTCAATCAGTACATCCAAGCATTGATACAAAATCAAAAGATCATTTTGCTGCAGGGCGTTCAAACGCAATTTTTGGTTTTCTTGGACTAAAGGATATTGATATAGAATTAGCAGGAAAATATGAAGAAACAAAATATTCTGATATAAAAGTAGATGTAACTTTTGCAGCAAACTCTCTCCATGTGATGGATTCTGAAGTTTATCTTCCGTTGGTCATCCCACACTTTAAAAGAAACAATATGATGGGACATCAGTTAATTCTCGAATATGGTTGGAATACAATAAGTGATGCTGCGAAAAAAAGTCTTAAGTTTACCAAGGCGCAGATAAAGGAAATCTCACAACAAAGACAAAAATATATATTGTATTACTATAAGCACAATTTCAGTGTAGATCAGGATGGTACTTTTACTTTAGTTATAAACTATATTGCCAGAGCAACAAACGTTTTACAAAATATAGATTTGGGTACGCCTATTGGCGATGAATTTGAAGCGCTGTATGGAAATACCCCTTTTAATTTTAATGGAACTAATGTAAAAAAAACACTCAACCAAGCACCTTTAGTTACTAACTTTTTGAAAAACATAGGATTTGCTGATGACGAAGATTATAATTCTAAAATTTATAAATATATTGAAAACAATCACCCTGGAGCAACAGAAAAACAAAGATCAATAATAAAGCAGTACTTTTATACTATTGCTGCTGGTAAAAACAAGAAGGATGCTAGGGGCATACAAAAATTATTTACAACTAGAAAGCAAGCGATAAGTGAATTAGCGTACGAAAAAATGGCAAGAATTCCTTCATATTTAAGAGAAAATGGGTGTGAATTTATGCTTACAATACCACACATCAACAGGAGAGCGTATTATCTAAAATGCGCAATTATAAGTGCTCATTTAGATTTGATGGCGAAAGCGGACCCTCACCCAAAAGAGTCGGCATTTGGTACGCTATATGAAGCAGCGTTGCATAAACTATCAGAGAATAAATCGACGAAGCGTGTGACAAATAAGGTCGATTTTTATAACATGGCGCAAGTTGCCAAAGCGGGACTTGTAGACGGTCAGAAGATATTTGATTACGACACCGACTTTGCATCCAAACTCGGCACAGATAACTGCATACCGAGCAAGAGAACAAAAGAGGTTGAGTCAAAACAGAAAAGAGTTCTTGGATTCACCTATCCAGCATCAGAATATTGGAAGAAAGGGTATATAACCTTCGATGGGATGGGTGTTGCCCAGTCTGCCTTCAGATCGAACACGATTGAAGCAAAGGCAGAAATAACAACTGCGTACGAAACAATTTTCTTCTATAGGTTTGGTGATTTGTTAGAAGCGTTTTTGGAAATGACTAGCGGGAAGCAGACTTTTATAGATGAAAACATAGTATTTGCTTTGGGCACTTGTAGAGTTAGGCAGAGATTTTATAATACAGATTTTCATTCGTATTTTACTTCAGCAGAGCGTGATAAAAGAGAGTTTTATCATCCCTTGGCAGACATACCAATAGAGAGAAATGAATTTGTAAATATGATTAACAGAAGATACATAAACAAATCAACTAGTCGAATAACCTTTTTATCGTTTTTTAATGGTTTAATGAATATAGTAAAAAAATATTACATGGTAGGAGATCCAATATTAACACCAAAACTGAATCAACCTGCTCGATCAGTTACAATGAATATGATAAACACGTCTTACCATGAAGGAAATAAGTTTAAGGAACGCACTTCTGCAGGACAGTGGGGGTTTACTATAAGTGATATAAAAAAATTACAACCGGCGATATTTTCAGACCCGTCCAAACCTGCAGGAAACTATAATATTTTTGTTGTAAACGCTGGAGCGACATCACCTGCTGAAAGACCAAAAGGTGAAAATGAAAAAAAATATGATACATATCGAATTGGGTCTGCTTTTTCTATTGTTAAGCGTGCAAAGTTCAATAGAGTTCAGACCAATGCTCAAAAGGCAGTTGAGTCAGATAACGTTGCTGCAGTAGCAGAAGACGAAGCAGGTGGTATAATACCCCACTTGTTCAATATAGACGTGGAATTGTTTGGAAACGTTAGATTTACTCCTGGATATTATTTTAATCTTAAACCTTTTGCTCCAAAGTTAGTTAACAAGAAACCGAGTCCGTATACATCACAAGGCATCTTAAAAAGGTTGGGGATGGATAACTTAAACGTAACTATAACAGTAAATCATAAAATTGGTCCCAACGGATTTCAAACAAGTTTAAAATCTATGGCGGTTCAAAAAAATAAATAAAGGAGACTAGAGGTGGGAACGAAAACAAAATTTGAAGAACAAGTTTCGTATGATGATGCTTTTAGTGAAAATGTGGTGTACGATAACCACAACCCAAGGCAAATTCGATATGGCAGAGTAACTAGCAAAGGGCATGCAATGATGCCACTTCAGGGTTCGTCATACAAGCAACTAGTTCCAAACGATTCTACTGCATCGGTTTTAAATTTTGTTGCAGATGCATTTACAGATTTAAATGCTAAGTACAATCTCATGCAGTTAGATATATTTGAGAAAGATGAAGAAGGTAACTTAAAAGTAGAAAAAGCATATCAAGATCCGTTAACTTTATACAGGCAGTATATGACCGATGTGATGGATTCTTTTGTACAGCAGGAATTGATACCTGAAAATGACAACATAAAAATATCAAAATTTTCAGACTTTATGATTCGCTTAGAATCTTTTTTAATTAGGAGACCAAATCATCCAATACTTTTTTCAAGTTATGTAAAATCAACTCTTTGTCCTCCGCACATTTCCGGACTTATGATTGAGTTGGGTAAGCGAGAGCATGGGAATATGAACGAAAAAAATGATCTTGCCCTGGAGATTCGCTTAAAGAACTTTAATTTTTTGGCGAGAAAGTTTGGTTTTGTAGTGCCGAAGCAAGCGCCGTGGTGTATAGTTGCAAATTTAAATTCTACAATTATGTACAATTATGCACTGGAGTATGATGTGCCAAGCAAAAAAAGACTTGTATCTTCATATTTTGTAGAGTGTAGAAATTACGACATAGACCTTTTAAGAGAGAGACTTGTCGAATCATACCAGAACTATATTAAAGAAACAGAAGTTAGGTTAAAAAAACAACTTTGTGAAAAATCTGGACTATCAGGAAAAATAGAAGTGCTGAATATTGACACCACTGCAGATCCTATGGTAACCTATAGCATAGAAGACTGGATTAGGGTTTATTTTTCTTTTATGGGTTATGGGGGAGATGTTCGAAATACAAAAGTTTTATTTGACAATACAATGAAAGACTGTTATTATGTTTTTGAAAGAAAGGGTTTTGAAACTATGCACGATTATGGCATATCAAAACTTAATCTAGAAAAGAAGAAAATAGATAAATACAGATAATGCACTTTCAGATAGTTGATAATAACCAAAAATGTAAAAAAGTTTTTAATGGGTCAGATCTTATAGATTTTTCGGACGATCTACCACTTAGCAAAACTTGGAAATATTCCACCCACTTGCAAAATAGCAATGTAGAATATGCATACTTATACGCTGGTTGCGAGATATCGGACTCTTGCCCAGGTATTTTAAAAGATTGGTGGGATACTGCTTCTAGAAAAGTTAGTTCTATAATAAAATCCACATACCATGCAAAGTGTGATTTAGACGAAACTTGTATCTACGACTACATCCCAGACAAAATATTGTTAGATTTTTTAAAATGCAAACAATCGATAATTCAATATGTTTTTGAGCATTTGTCAAGACCAAAGTGTTATGATGTTCTAGAAAAGGCACACATTTTGACAGAGGAGATAAACGCAGTTTACAATTACTACGATGGCAAAAAAAGCAAAACAAATTATAATATATTTGGAACTAGAACTGGCAGGTTATCAAACGCAAAGTCAACCATACCAATATTGACTATGAAGAGAGAACAAAGAAAGTTATTAACTCCAAGTAATGATTTGTTTGTTGAATTTGATTTCAATGCTGCAGAACTTAGAACACTTCTTGCGCTTTCCGATAAAGAGCAACCACATCAAGATATACATGACTGGAATAGGATGCAGGCAAAATCACAAGATATTGATCGTGAACAAATGAAAAAGCGGACATTCGCATGGTTATACAACCCAGAAGCGTCAGATCGCCTCCTGGAGAGCATTTATGATAGGAACGCTATACTTGCTACCTACAAAACACAAACAGGCATAAAGACCCCTTTTTTCAGAGAAATTGATTGTGAAGATCGAAAATCTTTAAATTACATAGTACAAAGCACAAGCAGTGATATTTGCATAGAGCAAGCATTTAAACTTAGAGATTTTTTTAGTCATTCTAAAACAAAAGTTTGTTATTTGCTGCATGATTCTGTTATACTAGACTTTGCAAAGGAAGACGTTGAAAAATTTTCAGAAGCAAAGCAAGTATTTTCTAACACTAGATTTGGAAAATATGTTGTAAATTCCAGTGTAGGTAAAAATTTTGGAGAAATGAGGAAGGTATAATGTATTCGGTTATAGGTTTGGGCACTGTAGGATGTAACGTGGCAAAGTGTTTTGATGAGTACCCACAGTATGAAGTATTTTGTGTCGACGACCAGGCAATGGATTGGAAGAATAAATTAGTAATAAAAAAGCAGCAAAATCCTGAAGCGTACGAAGAGAATTTTAAAACAATACCAAAAAAGATAAGAGATAAAATCAAGGCAAACATAATAGTAGTCTTGAGCGGATCTAGTTTTGTTTCTTCCATAGTTCTTAAGTTTCTGTATCAATTAAGAGATAAAAATATTTCAATTATCTGCATAAGACCAGAATTAGATTTGTTAACTGATACAAAAATTATGCATGAAAAGATGATATATTCAGTACTGCAGGAATACACTAGATCTGGAATTTTTAAAAATATATACTTGACAAGCAATACAGCAATGGATAAAATGATAGAAAATGCAAGCATAAAAGAATATTACCCAGCGATGAATAAGTTGATTGCATCAGTGTTTCACATGATTAAAGTTTTTGATCATCAAGAACCTGAAGTCAGTAATTTTTCTGATATCAATCATGCTCGCCGGGTTTGCACTTTGGGTATTATGGATCTGGGTTCTGGTGAGGAAAATTTGTTTTCGGAGTTTGAAAACCCAATGGATATGAGACTGTATTATGGTATATCTAAACCAACTCTTAATACAGATAAAAATTTACAAAGAAGTATAATAAAAACAATAAAAAATAAAAATCAAGAATTGTGTAAATATAGTTATGGAGTCTACGAGACCCAATATGAATCGAATTTTTGTTACATGAAAATATTTTCTTCAAAAGTTCAAGAATTTTAATTGACAAACAACAAAACATTTAGTATAGTATAAAAACAATAAAAGAAAAGGAGGGCCCAAATGCCTCACAACGTAGTGGATTTTCCACAAACCAAAGACGTGTTTCAGCAGATTACTGAACACTGCAACACACCTGAAAGAATCAAACAGTGTTGCAAAGAAAATAATGCATTTAAACCAGAAATGTTTGATCCAGATCACGAAGAGTATATTGATGGTCTAATCGCCATTCGTCGTGATGAGGTGTTTTGTGACAAAGAGGCATCCAAGTATCAGTGTAGGGGTGACCTTCTAAATCATGCGACTGTTAAAAAGTATGCTGCTCAAGCAAACCAAGGTGTTTTAAACGAAAGAGGCAAGAGGGAATACGGCATTCGATCAATGATAAACCTCATTCCTAGAACAGATTTGAACTTGGAAAAACTTGCAGAGGTCATTGGCGGATATCACAGAATTGAATGCGTGAAGTTAACAGAGTTAACTTATATTCCAGGCAAGTTAGATAAAGAATTTCTAAACCTCACTACCAGATATGAGAGAAATAGATATTTAAGGATGTTAAACTCTTTTCCAAACAATGGACAAGAAAACGACGAATCAGATATCAGAAATGGTATAGCATCTGCACTAACCACAGATTCTGGAGTTTTACAAAAAGAGATCAGTAATCTTAATTTAATTAACCTTAAACTGCAAGATCAAAAACTCAGCAAGACTGAGGTCATGTCCCTAAAAAGAAGACTAACTCGTGAAAAGAAAAAAGTAGTTGATTTTCTTATAGATGGTGTTATCGAGGAAAGTGGATATCGATGGACCAGCGATTATGCACAGAAAGTAATCATGAATGTGATCAATGATTGGAGTGCCGCTGAAAATCTGGCAACTTACACTTACGATACAGATGAGATGGAAGATGCTTTCGCAAATGAGTTCTTAAAAATTAATAAAAAAACAACTGTGCTGAAGAGACATAGTGGAAAGGCCAGTGGCACTAGAAGACAGTTGCGAGGTGATTTGTGGGATATGATTATATCTCACAAAGAAACATACGGAAAATATCCAGATGAAGTTAAGGTAATAATCGCATTGACTTCCGTGGGTAGAGTTAAAAATCTACACGAAAAAAGATTAGTTTTCGATAACGATCTAAAAAGACACATTAACGATGCCTATCCGCAAATCAAAGTTAGTTGTATGTTTCTGGGACAAGCAAAGTCGCCAGGGTACGTTGAAGATACCAACGAACTTTATAATATTGAGCACGTTAAACAAAGTCTTTCAAAATTTTCTTGACAAATAAATAAACATTTAGTATAGTATGAATAGTTGGTCGGGAGATTTGCCGACCTGCTATAGCCAAAGAGTGCAAAAAAACAACATACCATAGGAGGTAATAAATATGGCACTAAATTTAGATCTTATGAAGCAAAAGATGGCTTCGTTAACAGGAAAGAGTGACAGCAAGAAGAACAACTTCTGGCGTCCACAGGATGGCGAAAACAACATTCGTATTGTCCCAACATCAGACGGTGATCCGTTTAAGGAAAAGTTCTTTCACTATGGTGTAGGAGAACAGTCTTTCTTGTGCCCAAAGAGAAACTTTGGAGATAACTGTCCCGTTTGTGATTTTGGAAACAAATTATGGAATGAAGGCACCGAAGAAAGCAAGCAACTCGCAAAGGGCATGTTTGCAAAGCAGCGATTCTTTTCGCCTGTGCTTGTAAGGGGTGAAGAGTCCGAAGGCGTCAAAGTTTGGGGGTATGGTAAATTAGCATACCAGAAACTCTTAGGTATTGTTCTTGACCCTGATTACGGAGATATCACTGATCCGGAAGATGGCAATGATCTCAAGTTGATGTATGGAAAGCAACCTGGTGCTTCTTATCCAACTACAGATATTCGACCTCGACCTCGCAAGTCTGTTCTATGTGATGACGCTGTTGGAGGTGATGAACGTTGTGCAGAATTGCTTGAGACTGTGCCAAACTTTGAAACTATCTTTGAAAGAAAGACCACTGAAGAAGTTCAGGCAATCTTGGACGCACATCTAAGTGGGGACACGGGTACATCTGACAATGAAATTGTAAGAGGTGGAAACACATACAACACTACCACTGAAGCAACTAACAATGATAGTGTCACCGCAGCATTTAACGAACTGCTTAATTAGTGAGGATTTAAATGGCAAAAGTGACAAAAATTAAGACAGGTGGAATTTCTACAAAAGATATCATTGCTTCTTTGAATAAGAGTGCTGGTGGTACCGTTGCATATAACCTTGGAGAAGAAAATCCAACTGTGGTAAAAGAGTGGATACCAACAGGATCCAGGTGGTTAGACTCCATTATATGCAAAGGGCAACTTGCTGGCATTCCAATTGGTAAAATTTCTGAGATTGCTGGACTTGAAGCAACTGGTAAGTCTTTTATGGCAGCACAAGTTGCTGCCAACGCTCAAAAGATGGGTTGTCGAGTTGCATATTTTGATTCTGAGTCTGCTATTGATCCTGATTTTCTTCGAAGGGCGGGTTGTGACGTAGACGATGAAGAAAAGGGTCTGATATATGTGCAGGCAACTTCGGTTGAGATGGTAATGGAAACAATAGAAAACCTTTTAAAGATGCCTGAAAAATGGTTGTTTATTTGGGATTCTCTCGCCCTAACTCCCTCTGAACACGATTTGGAGTCTGATTATAATCCTCAGTCTTCGATGGCAATGAAAGCAAGGGTTTTGTCTAAGGGTATGCCTAAATTGGTGCAACCAATCGCCAACGCAGGAGCAACACTATTGGTCTTGAATCAATTAAAGACTAATATTACAAGATCTCCCTCAGAAGCGTTAACTACACCATACATGACCCCTGGTGGTAAAACACTTCCATACTCTTATTCCTTGAGAGTTTGGTTGACGGGAAGGAAGGCAAAGGCATCTTTTGTTACAGACGAAAATGGATTTAGAATCGGTTCGGAAGTGAAGTGTAAGATTGAAAAATCACGTTTTGGTTCTACTGGTCGAATGTGTAATTTCAAAATTCTTTGGGGCGATTCTGATTTAGTCGGTGTACAAGACAAAGAAAGTTGGTTTGATGCTATTCAGATTTCAGAAAATCTAAAGCAGTCAGGCGCTTGGTATACTCTTGTTCATGAAGATGGATCTGAAGAAAAATTTCAAAGAGCGCATTGGTTAACAAAATTGCAAAATGAAAAATTTGCAAAAAGAGTCTTGCAAATCATGGATGACGATGTTATAATGAAATTCAGCAACAAAACAGGTAAAGCATCTGATTTCTATGATCAGGAAGAGGTCCCACCCCAGACCGACGATAACTAGTTTGTTGGTCCGCCCCCTCAAATGAGGGGGCGTTTTTTTATAGGAGATATTATGAGTAGAATAGTATTGGTTGATGGTCAAAACCAGTTTATGAGGTCTTACATTGTCAACCCAACAATAACTCCCAACGGTGACCCTTGTGGTGGAGTGGTTGGATTTTTACAGAGTATGAATAAGTTTTGTTCTACTGTGAAACCAGATGTTTTTGTCGTTGTGTGGGACGGTGCTGGTGGTTCTCAGAAAAGAAGAAAAAAGAATAAAAATTATAAAGCAGGACGAAAACCACCTAAGTTAAACAGGTGGGGTGCAAACATGTCCAGTGAGCAGTTAAGAACAAATCAAATATTTCAGCAGGTTAGACTGATAGAATATTTAAATCAAACTCCGATTTTACAATTTAGAGAACCAGGGGTTGAGGCGGATGATGTAATATCGTATATTAAATCATTGCCAGTTTTTTCTGATTATGAAAAAGTTATAATATCGAGCGATAAAGACTTTATTCAATTGTTAGATGATCGTACAGTATTACTTAGACCTACCCAGGGAGAGGTTCTAAATAGAAATAGAATTATAGAAGAGCATAATATCCATCCTAGAAATTTTGCACTGGCAAGAGCGTTGGTTGGTGATAAGAGTGATAATATTGATGGACTGAGGGGTGTTGGACTAAAAACTGTAGCGAAATGCTTTCCGTTTCTGTCAGAAAATAAAGACTACTATTTGGAAGATTTGAAAGAACATTCATTAAATGTGGAATCTAATTTAACAATTTATAATAAAGTTGTTGAAGAATATAAAAAAGTATGTAATAATTACTCCATAATGCAACTGAGCACACCACTGATATCAGTGCAGTGTGCACACAAGATTAACCAGAGTTTCGAAGAGTATACACCGTTGTTTAATAAAACAGAAATAAACAAAATGCTTTCTTTGGATGGGTTAACATCCTTAAATTACAGTTGCCTAACGGAGACATTTAATAACATGATCAATTCTTGGAATGGATTTTAATATATATGGAAAATGTCACACGAGATTTTTCTAAATTTGGAAAAAGTTTCCAAGAAAGTTTGTGTCATCTGATACTAGATGATCGACCTTTTGCCGATCAAATATTTGAAGTTTTAGATATAAACTTTCTAGAACTCTCTTATTTGCGTGTATTTGTAACAAAAATCAAGCAGTATAAGAAAAAATATGGTATTCACCCTACAAGAAAAATAATGACAAGCATCTTGAGAACTGATATTTCTTCAGAACAAGATTCTGTAAAAAAGATGCTTAGAGATTATTACGCCAGGGTTCTATCTCAGGAAATAGATCTCAAAGAATCTGGATACATCAAAGATACTGCGCTTGATTTTTGTAAAAAGCAAAAACTTCAAGAAGCGATGCTTAAATCAGTTCCGCTCTTGCAAAAGTCTTCTTTTGATCAGGTTGCAAAATTAATTCAGGATGCAATTAAATTAGGAACATCTAATGATCTTGGTTATGACTATATGGCAGACTTTGAAAGAAGGTTTGAACACAAAGCAAGAAATCCAGTTTCTACGGGTTGGCAAACTCTAGATGACATGACAAAGGGCGGATTAGGCAAGGGGGAGTTGGGCGTTGTTATAGCACCTACAGGCGCAGGTAAATCAATGGTGCTGGTGCATCTGGGTGCCAAAGCAGTAGAAGCGGGCAAAAACGTTGTACACTACACACTTGAATTGGCAGACACGGTTGTTGCAAACAGGTATGATAGTTGCATAACTGGATTTCACCTAAACGAAGTGAAGGTATTCAAAGAGCAGATTTATGATAAGTTAAAAGACTTGCCGGGTAAATTAATTGTAAAGGAGTATCCAACAAGATCAGCGAGCATACAGACTATTAGAAATCATCTAGAGAAAATGAAAAATCAAGATTTTATCCCAGACATGATAATAGTAGATTATGCGGATCTACTTAAACCCGAAGGTTCTTCAAAAGAAGAAAAGCGACATCAACTAGAGTCTATCTATGAAGAGTTAAGGGGTATCTCGCAAGAAGTTGGTTGTCCGCTATGGACTGCGTCTCAAACGAATAGATCCGGATTAAATGCTGAAGTCATAACTATGGAGGCAATATCGGAAGCGTTCAACAAGTGCTTTGTAGCAGATTTTATATTTTCAGTTTCCAGAACAATTGAAGATAAGGGTACCAATGGTGGAAGAATTTTTGTCGCAAAGAATAGAAATGGTCCCGATGGGATTATATACCCCATATTTATGGATACCTCTAATGTCAAAATTAAGGTTTTGCCCAAGATGATGACATCAGAGGAAATTGATGATGTTGTAAAAAACGCAGCGAAAAGACAACAAGAAAAGTTAAGAGAAAAGTATAGCAAGTATAAAGGAGGTTGATGTGAAATGAGTTTGTCAAATGAAATATTGTCAGAGATTACGGTGCATATGAAGTATGCAAAATATATTCCAGAAAAAAACAGGAGGGAATCCTGGACCGAGTTGGTAACTCGGAACATGAACATGCATCTTAAAAAATTCCCAGAATTAGAGTTGCAAATTAGAAAAAATTATAAATTAGTTTTTAACAAGAAGGTTCTTCCTTCTATGAGATCTCTGCAGTTTGGTGGCAAACCCATTGAAGTTGCTCCGAATAGAATTTTTAATTGTGCTTTCATGCCTATTGACGACTGGAGATCGTTTGGTGAAGCAATGTTTTTATTGCTGGGCGGCACTGGCGTTGGTTACAGTGTTCAAAAACATCACGTAGAGAAACTGCCAGAAATTCAAAGACCGAACATGAAAAGAACTAGAAGGTTTCTTGTTAATGATTCTATCGAAGGATGGGCAGACGCTGTGAAGGCGCTCATTAGATCATACTTTAATGGTGGGTCTAGACTTAGATTTGATTATACGGACATTCGACCAAAGGGCGCTGCTCTTGTTACGTCGGGTGGCAAAGCGCCTGGACCCCAACCACTCAGAGAGTGCTTGGTTAAATTAGAGGGCATGCTCTCAGAGAAAGAAAATGGCGACAAACTAACTCCGATTGAAGTTCACGATATGGTTTGCCACATTGCTGATGCTGTTCTTGCAGGGGGCATCCGAAGAGCAGCGCTTATATCTTTATTTTCAGCCGATGACGAGGAAATGATTGCTGCAAAAACTGGTAACTGGTGGGAAACAAACCCCCAAAGAGGTCGAGCGAATAATTCAGTTGTTCTTCTGCGCCACAAGATTGATAAAAATTATTTCATGAACTTGTGGGATAGAGTAAAGGCATCCGGCGCTGGCGAACCTGGTTTTTATTTTTCTAACGACAAAGACTGGGGCACCAATCCATGCTGTGAAATTGGACTGCGACCTTATCAGTTTTGCAATTTAACAGAAGTGAACGTCTCCGATCTCGAATCCCAAGAAGATCTTGAAGAGAGAGTAAGGGCAGCGACTTTTATTGGTACTTTGCAAGCAAGTTATACCGACTTTCATTACCTGCGTGATGTTTGGCGCAGAACGACTGAAAGAGATGCACTGATTGGTGTTTCAATGACAGGAATTGCTTCCGGAACTGTTTTAGAACTTGACATGAAGTCTGCTGCTGACGCTGTAAAGATTGAAAATGCAAGAGTTGCAGAATTAATTGGTGTAAAACCAGCAGCAAGGACAACCTGCGTTAAACCTGCTGGCACAACAAGTTTGACTCTTGGGACATCTTCTGGTATTCATGCATGGCACAATGACTATTATATTCGTCGTATTCGTGTGGGTAAGAA
>Ga0160423_10000328_pt1 | contig 37940 bp, 33 predicted proteins | sample CRUFie14St8metaG_FD_108191 | JGI IMG/M metagenome (GOLD analysis project Ga0160423, IMG submission 108191) | Marine microbial communities from the Costa Rica Dome - CRUD Field 142mm St8 metaG | ecosystem: Environmental > Aquatic > Marine > Oceanic > Photic zone | place: Costa Rica: the Eastern...
ACGTGACCGAGCTCGTGGCAAAAGTGCCGTTGGGCGTCGCGTCGGAACTGTTCAGACTGAATGCCTGTCCTTGTGCGGCATCTGTTGGGGTGTACTCGCAGGCCACGCTTGGCTGCAAGGTTGTACCCATGCCATTGGTAGACAAACCGTCCACATAAATGTCCCACTGCAGCGTATTGGTATTCCAGCAACGCAACGCAACACGGTCTTGGCCCAGTTGGGCGTCAAATTGTTCCAAGTCGTAGTTGCCATGGGTGGTGTTTCCGAACAGGCCAGTGAAGGATCCTGCAGCCACCTCCATGCTCACCTCACGTGCAGGCATTGTGCCTGAGAAAGTGAGGGTGTAAGTTTCATCAGGTTGCAAAGAGAGGTAGAGACCTTCCCACACCGGCAAAATGTCATCTGCAGACCCGACTTGTTGGTAATTGTACCACGCATCGGCACTCCAGTAGGCAATGTTGGCATTGCCCGCTTCCACATCGGCGCCAGCAAACCCAATGGTAGGGAAATCGCCCACCAACTCAGAAACAGCCACTCCCTCGAGGCCGAGGGTAATGCGGTGTTGCACGAACGGGGTGGCGCGGTTGGCAATGGCGGGCAGGATGATCTGACGTGTGACCAGTCCCAATACCTGCGCATCGGGTGAACGCATCACAGTTGCGCGGCCTTGTTCATTTTCCGTCAAGATCAATTCACCAAGCGCGTCAATGTTGACCGTGGAGTCGTCGACATCCAAGTTGCCTTTCACGGTCACGCTTCCCTCGATGTTCAGCGTCGTGTTTTGAACCGACAACGACCCCAAGGTCATGTTGCCATCCAACACTTGGTTGCCCAAAATGTCATTGGCGACCAACGTCGTTGAATTCAGCTCGGATGCTCCGAATGCCCCGAAGTTCCCAGAGAACGTCATGGTGACGCCGACGGGATCAAGCAGCGTGCCCGCAGGCTGAATGAGGAGAGAATGAAATTCCACGTCTCCAATCATGGAGACTTCGTGGGCCACAAAGACGTTGTCGCCTGCCGTAGGAACGCAATTGCAGTCCCAGGTGTTGGCTTCTGACCAAATGCCGCGTGCCACCGAAGTGATGTTCGAGCGATCTCCGCGGGATTGCAGAGTAGACAAACTGGCGGGGACCATCTCAGTACCTTCGATGTCGTGAGGTACTTGCTGCTGCTCCTGCCAGATGGCGTGCGCCTCTTGCAAGGCAGCGGGATCAATCGCGATGGCAGGGTGTTCGAAGTCCTGACCCCAAGAGAGAAGGGTCGCGAAGATGAACAGGGGTGTAAGAATTGCTCTCATGGCAAAAATCTGATAGGGTTCGTCTTCGCCTTACGCGCCCTGTTCCAAAAAGGTTTCAATTCGGTTGGCCTTGTGTATTTTTGCGCCCAAGCACCACGACCATGAATACGCAAGACATCATCACTCCCGTCGCCCAGTTCATTGAATGGACCTTCAACACTGTGTTGTTGCCCATCAGCAACAGCTTCAACTGGGCCGTGATTGGCCTCGGACTTGTGGGGTTGTTGTTCTGGTTGCGCCTTCAGAAGAAGTACAACGTCCGCGCAGAGCAGGACGGCAACATCATGTAAGTCGGAATCAAACGAAATTTAGAGGGCCTTTCCGTGCAAGCGGAGGGGCTTTTTTTTGTCCGGGCATGGGCCCGAAGAGGCTCAGAGCAAGTCTTGCCCGATGTCTCGGCGGCAGTGCTTGCCGTCGAAGCTGATTGAATCGGCCAGGGCGTAGCTCTTTTTCAGGGCATTCTCAGGATTTGCCGCCATGGCAGAGCAGGCGAGCACCCGCCCCCCATTGGTCACCGCGTTCCCTCTGGACGTGGAGGTTCCGGCGTGGAAAAGCAGGGCATCTTTTTCGAGTCGCTCCGGGACAGAAATCGTCTTGCCCTTCTTGTATGCGCCCGGGTAGCCCTCGGAAACGAGCATGACAGTGGAACACGTGCGTGGGTCGATCTGCAGGTGGTACTCGCTGAGAAGTCCTGCCCCCATGTTTTCAAAGAGGTGCAAGAGATCGCTTTGGATGCGCGGCATGATGACCTCGGTTTCGGGGTCCCCCAAGCGGCAGTTGTACTCCACAACGTAAGGATCGCCGCCGACCTTCATCAGTCCAAAAAACAGGAACCCGTTGTAAGGAATGCCGTCGGCCGCCAGCCCTTTCACCGTGGGAATGATGATTTGGTTGATGGCTTTTTCATGGAACTCGGCATCCATGAAAGGCACAGGGCTTACCGCACCCATGCCGCCGGTGTTGGGTCCGGTGTCCCCTTCGCCGATGCGCTTGTAGTCTTTGGCGGAGGGAAGCAGGTGGTAGGCCTTGCCGTCGCTGACGGCAAACATGCTGCACTCGATGCCGTCCATGAACTCCTCAATGACCACGCGTTCCCCTGCGGAGCCGAAGGATTCTCCGGACAACATGTTGCGGATGACGCGCTGGGCTTCCTCGAGGTCTTCGGTGATGATGACCCCCTTTCCCGCGGCCAAGCCATCGGCCTTGAGTACGTATGGCGGTTTCATGGTGTCCAAAAAAGCGATGGCTTCGTCCACTTGGGTTCCGTCAAACGAGCCGTAGCCCGCCGTGGGGATGTTGTGGCGACGCATGAAGGCTTTGGCGAACGCCTTGCTGCCCTCCAATTGGGCGCCTTCCTTTCGGGGCCCAACGACCACGAGTTCAGGATGCTTTCCGCAATCCAAGAGGTGGTCCACCAGGCCATCGACAAGCGGGGCTTCGGGACCGACCACGACCATGTTGATGCCGTGCTTTTTGATGCTCCGGCTGACGGCATCGTGGTTGGTGACGTCCAATTTGAGGTTGGTGGCCACTTGGGCAGTGCCGGCATTGCCGGGCGCCACAAAAAGTTGGGTGAGGAAGGAGCTTTGGGCAAGCTTCCAAGCCATCGCATGTTCGCGGCCTCCCGAGCCAATCAACAGGACATTCATGCATCCAAAAGTAAGCCACCTCTGAGGGTGCAACAACGCGGGTTTTCCACAACGAATGCGCACTTGCCACGAGGTGAAGCAGGCGCTGAGAACTACCTTCGGCTTCGTGCTGAGTGTCGTCATCATCGCCAAAAACGAAAGCCACAACCTGCCGCGCTGTTTGCAGTCGGTGCAGACCGTGGCCGACGAGGTGATTGTGGTGGACAGCGATTCGACCGACGGCACCCCGGAATTGGCAGAATCACTCGGTGCGCGCGTGTTCCAGAGGCCTTTCACGACGTATGCAGACCAAAAGAACTGGGCCGCCCGTCAAGCGACGCAACCGTACATCTTGAGCTTGGATGCGGACGAGGCCTTGGGTGAGGCGTTGTTGGCTGACATCGAGGCTTGGAAGTCCCGTCCGGGCCACGCGAACGCAGCGTGGTCCATGCCTCGCCTGACCCATTATTGCGGGGATTGGATCCGCCATGGGGGATGGTACCCGGACCGCAAAATCCGCCTTTGGTCGGCGGGTGCAGGCCAATGGAAACCTGCGACAGAAGGCGGTATGTTGCACGAGTCCTGGGTGCCTCACCACGGCGTCGAGGTGCTCGAGTTCGACTCGGACTTGCTCCATTACAGCTACCACACCACGGCGGACCACCAACGCCAATTCGCGAAGTTTTCGCTCCTCGGTGCCGAAGATGCCGCCCGCGGAGGCCGCACTTCTTCCTTCCTGAAACCCTTCGCCCGTGCGGCGTTTCAGTGGTTCAAACAGGCCATTGTGCAGTCGGGGTGGCGGGACGGCCGCGCGGGTTTGCGTGTGGCCAAATGGAGTGCCGTCGCCGCGTTTTGGAAGTGGACCTTGGTCAAGGCGGCTCCGTCCCACCGCGCGTGGTCGCGCGTGGCCATTGTTCGCTCAGACGCCCTCGGCGACAACATTCTGACCTTGCCCTTGGCCGGAGCCCTTCGCAGGCTTTTGCCTCACGTGGAGGTGGTTTGGATTTGCCGGCCTTATGCCCGTCCGGTGGTGGCCAAATCGAAGGCCGTCCACAGCATTCGGGTGTGGGAGGAAGCCAGCATGGATGCGGAAGCGGAAGGAGCCTTGTTCGCGGGAGTGGATGCGGTGGTGTTTGCTTTCCCCGAGCCTCGTTTGCTCGCTGCTGCCGCCCGCGCAAGGGTGCAGGTCAGGGTGGCCACAGGTCGACGTTGGGCGGCTTTTCGCTGGGCCAACCGACGCATGTGGCGTTCGCGGAAGCACACCCCCGAGCACGAGACGGCGCAGGGGTTGAGGTTGCTTCACGGCTTGGGATTGCCCGCCCGGTGGTGCTTCCCAGAACGCCAAGATTGGAGGGACTTGCTGGAGTGGCACGCATCAAGCGCCGGCGACCCTTTGCCCGAGGGCTTGGACGGTGCTGTGCTGTTGCATCCAGGCAACCACGGCTCGGCCAACGGTTGGTCCTTGACGCGGTTCGAAGACTTGGCCAAGGCGCTCTTGGCCGAAGGTGTGTCCGTGGTGGTCACGGGATCGCCGCAGGAACGAATCGCCTTGACGCCATGGTTGGAGCGCATGTCGGGGACGCCAGGCTTCACCGATGCCGTGGGCGCATGGACCCTCGCGCAGTTGATGGACGCTGTGACCCAAGTGCGGTGTGTGGTGGCGTCGAGCACAGGACCCTTGCACATGGCTGCTGCACAAGGCACGCCGACGGTGGGACTGTACCGGTCGGACGCGCCGTTTTGGCCTGAACGATGGGGGCCGTTGGGCTCCGGCGAAGTCTTGGCGATCTCCGAGGTCGAGGCGGAGGGCGGCTTGAACCTCTCCGTGGAAGACGTGCTGGCCGCGGTCCATCGCGTGAGGGCCTTGGACGTCACTCATTCTGTCTGAGCGGGCCGTCGGAAGGCGCCAAACAAGGCGAGGAAGCTGATGACCACGCCGGCTTGGGTTTCCCAAGCGTCTTCAAAAACGCAACTCAGCACCACCACCACGCCGCCCCACAGGGCGTGACGACTGAGTTTGCCAATGCCTTGATGCCAAGCGCGCGCAAATCCCAACCAAAGCAACACCGCGATGAGTCCGCCTGAAATCCCCCATGTCAGGTGCTGCATGTGGGCGCGGTGACGGTGGGGCGCAGCCAAATCAGATCCGAGTTGCGCATAGGCTTGTTCCATGGCCGAGGAGGTGTCGCCCATGCCGTGGCCCACCCAAAAGGACTGCATCCATGCGTGCCATCCCGCGTGCCAATGTGCGAAGCGTTGGAAGAGGGCGTGGCCAGAGGGGTTGCCACCGTCCTGCCAGACTTCCCATTCCCGTCGCAGCTCACGCAAGCGCAACCGAAGCCCTTTCGCGGGAATCGCGTGGGTGGCGCCCTGTTCAATGGCCCGAACATCTTGGGGGGTGAGTTGCAGGATGTGCTCGCCGTCCTTGGGCCATCCGAGTGAGGTCAGGTATCGGGGCAGCCGATCGCGGACCGTGAAGCCGGCCGCGTTGGGTTCGAGGAGGGGGAGGTCGCTGATTTGGGACCAGGCATCTTCCCATTCCATGGGGCACAGGAAGAGGTGGAGGCGATGTCCACCTTCGGACACCACCCGCTCAGGATGGTGGATGTAGGCATGGCCCTGCGCGGTGAACGCGGGAAGTTCCGCCTCAGGAACGGGGAGGGGCACCGGCCGAAGCCACAAGGCCATTCCTCCTGCCAGGGCCAGGGTGATCGCTGCTGAGCCCGCCAGCATGCTTCGCCGCGCGGATGGGGAAAGCCGGCCCCACAGCACCCAGACCAAGGCGAGGGGCCACAAAAGGGCGCTCGTGAGCGAGCCCGTGACCGCCGTGAAGAGGGCCCAAAGGGCGCCAAAGAGGAAAAGGCTGGTCTTGGATTGATTCTCAGCGCCCCAGACCCATCCGAGGGCGGCCAGCATGGCAAGCCGGATGTGGGACGTCCATGGCGTCCAGTCCCTGCCGGCAAGCACTTCTCCCTGACCCACGCGCCATGCGCCCCATGCGAGGGCGCCGGCCATGGCCAACGCGGCACTTTGGAAGACCCATTTGGCGGTGAGGTTCGGGCGCGGCACGGCATGCCACGAGAAAGCCAACGCCAACAGGGTCACTTGGATGGAGGCGAGCTGAAGTCCCCAGTCGAGGTTGTCGGACCAAAGAAGAGACAGCCATCCCCACGCGAAGAGGCCCAACAACCACATGAGCGGGGCGCTTGACATGCTCGGGGTGTCGCGTTTCTTGAGGACAAGCAGGGCACACAAGGTCACCCACACGGTGCCCAAAGTCATGGCGGCATGGGACCAAGGGGCTCCCCAAATCAGGAGTGCCCAGCCCCATTTGGCGGCATCTTCAGCGCGACTGCGCGCCATCATTTTTGGTCTGTGGGGCCCTGAAGAATCTCATTGTATTCCTTGGACTCGAGCAGTTTCACGGCCCGTTGCGCCACAGGATCGTGGGCCAAACCGTGGCGGTACTCGCCCGAAGTGTTGTAGAGGTGAACCACGAGTTCGTGCGCCAACTCGCGCTCAATCTCTGTACGGTGGCGTTCCAAATCCTCGCCCACGTTCGCCACGAGTCCGGCGCGCAGCGCCTCGAGGGCAGCCGCATTGGGCGCATCGAGCAATTCTTCTTCCGCCGTGCGCTCGAGGGCTTGGAAGGCTTCAAGGGTTTTTGAAGCGTAGGGGAGGTCGGTCAGGCCCTGGGCGAAGCCCACAAACGATCGCCACGTCCCGTCACTGATTTCGAACGCGATGGCGTCGTCAGGCGCGACAAGGGCGTCGCGATGTTGCACGGCGAAGTCAAAAAGCACCCCGTTCTCGAGGAGTCCTTCGAGAACGTAGCTCAAGTCGGGTTGGGGAACTTCCACGTCGGGCAAAACGCCACGGCCTTCCAAGACCTCCCGTCCATTCGCCGTGTAGAAGGTGCTCAACGTCGAATCGGCCATGGCATGCACTTCGCCCTCGTCATCGCGGTGGCTGTAATCGAGCCGTTGGACACAGCGGCCACTGGGCGTGTAGTACTTCGCCACGGTGACCTTCATGCGGGTGCCGTAGGCCAGTTTTTTGGTTTGCTGGACGAGCCCCTTGCCAAACGACTCTGAGCCCACAACCACCCCGCGGTCCAAATCTTGGAGCGTGCCCGCCACGATTTCACTGGCCGAGGCGGACTTGCCGTCGACGAGAATGGCGATGGGCAAGTCGGGACGCAGGGCGTTGGCGCGCGTCTTGTAGGACTTGTTCCAGTCGGGCGTTTTTCCTTTGGTGCTGACTACCTCTTGTCCTTTGCCGACAAAGAGATTGACCATGGCGATGGCCTCCCGCAACAGTCCGCCGCCGTTGCCTCGGAGGTCGATGACGACTTGCTCGGCGCCAAGCGAGTCCGTGAGGTTCATCAGGGCTTTTCGCACTTCGAAGCTCGCGGTCTTGGTGAAGGAGTTCAAGGCCAAATACCCCGTCGTCTCGCTCAACATCCCCTGGTAGGGCACGTCGGGCACTTTGACTTTCTGTCGCTGCAACTCAAAGGTGAGAATCTCACGTGTGCCGGGCCGTTGGATGTCAACCGTGACGTCCGTGCCGGTAGCCCCTTGCAGGAGGTCGCCGATTTGGTTTTGTTCGAGGCCGGCGAGGTCGCGTCCGTTGACACGCATCACGACGTCGCCAAGTTGAAGACCTGCCTGCTCCGCGGGCTCGCCTTCGAGGAGGTCGACAACGATGGTTTGGCCGTTGCGGGTTTCGATGCTGGCACCCACACCGCCGTACTCGCCCGTTTGCATGAAGCGAACGTCCTCCATCTTGGTTTCAGGGAAGTACCGCGTGTAGGGGTCGAGCTGGGCGAGCATGGCCTTGATGCCCGTTTCCATCAATTCGCCAGGCGCCAGTTCATCGACGTAGAACAGGTTCAACTCGCGGAACGCGGATTGCATGATTTCGAGCTGTTTGGACATCTCGAAGTAATCATCCTTGACCGACGCGGCCACAACCACCACCAAAACAAGGGGCAGGCCCAACAAAAACAGCAAACGACGCATGTGCGACAGGGGTTTAAATGGATGAACCGAGTCGGCTCATTTCTCGGCAGCCATTTCTACTTCCAGGCGCTTCGTGGCACGTTGGATCAGGTGCTGGCAATCGGAGAAGGAGGGAATCTCGTTCCCCACAAAGATGAACACCACGGCCCATTGGGGCGCGTCGGGTTTCCAATTTTTGGCGAGTGCGGTTTTCTCGACGCGCCACGCTTCGCGCATCAGACGCTTGATGCGGTTTCGGTCCACGGCGCGACGGAAGCGTTTTTTGCCCACGGAAAAGGCGGCCTGAAAGGGCACTTCGTGGGACAGCTCCGTTTGAACAGCACGGGCCAGGATGGGGAAGGCCTTGATTTTGATTCCTTTCGCAAAAGCGAGGTCCATCAACGCCGTGGACTTCAAACGCTCGCGCTTGGAAAGGGTATGCACTCAGCCCGTGATGTACTGCTCCAGCGCCATGGTCATCGAGGGCGCTTTGGCGGTGGGAGCGTTGATGTCAATGCGCAGGCCGGCGGCTTCGGCGGCTTTGGCCGTGGTGGGCCCAAACACCGCAATGCGCGTGGGACCCTGCTCGAAGTCGGGGAAATTCTTGAACAGCGATTCGATGCCGCTGGGGCTGAAGAACACGAGCACGTCGTATTTCACGTCGCTCAAATCGCTCAAGTCGGAACACACCGTGCGGTACATGATGGCCCGGGAGTAGTCGAATCCAGCCGCATCCAAGGCGTTGGGGATGCTGTTCTTCAACAAATCGGACGAGGGCAGCAAGAACTTCTCGCTCTTGTGCTTTTTCATCAAGCCCACAACCTCGTCAAACTTGATGGTGCCGTGGAAGATTTTGCGCTTGCGGTACTGCACATACTTCTGCAAGTAGTACGCCGTGCTTTCCGAGATGCAGAAGTACTTCATGGAATCGGGCACTTCAAAGCGCATCTCCTTCGCCATGCGGAAGTAGTGGTCCACCGCCAGGCGGCTGGTCAAAATCACGGCAGTGTGCTCTGCGAGATCGATGCGCTGCTGGCGGAATTCTTGCGCGTCCATGCCTTCCACGTGGATGAAGGGACGGAAATCAATGGTGAGTTTCTGTCTGTCAGCCAAATCGAAGTACGGCGACTTCTCCGTGGACGGCTTGGGCTGTGAGATCAGGACGGTTTTGATCTTTTGGGCCATGGGGGGTGCGATTCAATGTCCTCGAAAGACAGCACGGACACTCCAGAGAATCCAAAACAGCGTCCAGCTCCATTCGAGGACGCAAAGATACAAGATTCCAACAACCCTTTGTTGACGGGCGCTGTTCAGCAGCTGCGTGGCCCGAATGGCACTGATGCCCATCGTCAGGACAAACAGCGCCACAACCCCCCACCCCGCGAGGGGCCCATGCATGACGTAGGGGTTCATGCAGGCCACGACACACCACGCGGCCAGGGTCATGCCCATCCACGTTTGGTTGTGGCGGGAAATCTCCACCCAAGCACTTGCCGTGTCTCCCGCACCCACGATCACACGACCGGCCACCGTTCGCAGCGTCCAAGCTGCCCCCATCCATGCAAAGACGGACCACCAAGGCATGGCCACGGCGCTCGAGCGAAACAGCACAATCAACCCCGCCCAAATCCCGAACAGCCCCAACGCGGAATTCAGGACCACGCCCATGGTTTGGGGTGTCTCAGAAGCGTTCCGGGTGGTGAGGTTGCGGGGCCGGGACCACGCCCACTTCAAGCGTTGCGCTTCTCGTCCAAACCCGGCAAGCAAGAGCCAAAAGCCCACGAGTACGCCCACCGCCAAGATCAGAGGCGCTTGATCGGGAGCACTCCAGGGCGCCAGGACATTGCCGTCTCGCATGCCGGAAAGGTCGCACACAGCCGTGAAATTTTTCACAGTAAACCCTTGCTTTTCGCTCGCCTCTCATCTCTGCAAACCTCGTATTTTCGCGTGGGGACGGCCAAACCGCGGGTCAATTCCGCACCGTCATCCGCAAACCCAAAAACCCCAACGTCATGAATGCAGCGTTGACACCTTTGAATGTTGCCGTGGTGGGTGCCACAGGCATGGTGGGCCGCACCATGTTGGACGTGCTCGAGACCCGGGACTTTCCCGTGGCGCGCTTGTTGCCCGTGGCGTCTGCGCGGTCCGTGGGCAAGACGGTGCGCTTCAAAGGAGAGGAGGTCGAGGTCATGTCCATTGAAGATGCCTTGGCCCAAACCCCTCACGTGGCCCTCTTCTCCGCAGGCGGTGCATTGAGCACCCAGTGGGCTCCAAAGTTTGCGGCTGCGGGGATCACGGTGGTGGACAACAGCAGTGCCTGGCGGATGTCGGACGCACACAAGCTTGTGGTTCCTGAGGTGAATGGCGACGTGTTGACGGATGGCGATTTGGTCATTGCCAACCCCAACTGCACCACCATGCAGTTGGTCATGGCCTTGAAACCATTGCACGACAGATGGCAGATCACACGGGGCGTGGTGAACACCTACCAAAGCGTCACCGGTACCGGCCAAGCCGCCGTGGCCCAGCTCGAAGCGGAGCGCCGTGGAGAGGAAGGTCCTGGGGTGTACCCGCACCCGATCGACCAAAACTGCCTTCCGCACTGCGACACGTTCCAAGAGAATGGGTACACGCGTGAGGAGATGAAAGTCCACCACGAGACGAAGAAAATCATGGGGGACGACGCCATCCAGTTGTCGTGCACCGCGGTGCGCGTGCCTGTGGTGGGCGGACACAGCGAGGCTGTGTATTTGGAGTTTGCGAAAGACTTTGAGATGGATGCGGTGCGTGACGCACTGTCGTCTTTCCCGGGCGTGATTCTGGAGGACCGCCCCGAAGACCTCGTGTACCCGATGCCGCGGAATGCCCATGGCAAGGACGAGGTGTTTGTCGGACGATTGCGTCGCGATTTGGGCCATGCGCGCGGCCTGCACCTTTGGATTGTGGCGGACAACCTGCGGAAGGGGGCAGCGACCAACACCGTCCAAATCGCAGAGCACCTCAACCGCGCGGGACGCTGGGCTTGATCCCCGCCGCTGCGGAAGCGTAAAGACTGAAACTTTTTTGAAATCACCTGCGTATCTTTGCCGACCCTGAACGCAGGATTTGCCGATATAGCTCAGCTGGTAGAGCAACGCATTCGTAATGCGTAGGTCTGCGGTTCAAGTCCGCATATCGGCTCTCAACCCCGACCGACCGGTCGGGGTTTTTTTGTGTCCTTGAGCGAGGGTGTGCGGGGAGAGAAATCGGCGGTGTCGGGTGACCCGTCTTTGGGATGTCTTGTGAGAATCCAAGGCGTCTGTCATGCCGTCGTGGGGCTGCAGGTCCTACCTTTCGAGAAAACACGACAATCATGACTTTTTCTTCAGCCTCGCGAATTGCCATGTTGTGCATGGGTGCCGCGCTTTCTCTTTCAATGAACGCCCAAGATCCTTGGCTGGGACTGGTCGCCGAAACGGAACACACGGAAGGCGAGCTCGCGGGCATGACCACCTACCGTCTGTACGTCTACACCCAAAATGCAGACGACTTTGTGGTGAGCTGTTCTGGCGACGACGAGAACCCACTCTACCTCACGAGCACTTCGGAGCCTGCGTGGTTCCAGCATGAATTGGCGACCACGGCCTTGGCCACGGACGTCAACCCGGCTTTTTTCGCCTCGTTCCCTGAATTTGCCTACGACAGCTGGCTGACCATTGGGGCGGAGGACAACACGGCTTCTGCAGATGTGATTGACCTCGCGGATCCCGACTACGATGCGTTCGCCATTTTTGAAGCAGGCCAAAACGTGGCCGTCGAAACGACCGTGGGCAACGCATGGTTTGTCTTGCCCATCCCCACCAATGTGGAGGCGATTGCCGGCGAAGACCTTCGGGTGCTGGTGGCCCAGTTCACCACGTCTGGAGACATTTCAGGCCAAATCCAAGTTCAGATCTTCTACAACGGCAACAACCAGGATGAGTTCCGTGAGGTGCTTCCCATCTTGACGGCTTGCAACGACCCAGAGGCCCTGAACTACGAGCCGTTGTCCTACAGCGACGACGGGTGCGAGTATTCCGAAGTGGACCGGGTGTTGGACTTGGTGACGACCCACGAATTGGAAGCCTTCCCTTCACCTGCGACCACCACCGCCACCATCGCGTTTCCTGCCCATCTCGCTGACCGTTTGACAGGTGCAGAACTTCGCGCCACGGCCTTGGATGGCCGCGTGGTCGGCTCATGGCCCATTCAGTCCTCGGTGGAACGCATCGATGTGTCGGGAATGGCAGCGGGTCAATACGTGTTGACCGTGGCGGGCTTCGACGACGCCACACTGCGCTTCCAAGGAGACTTGGTCGTGACGAAGTGATTCAGCGGAGGCCACGCTTGTCCCTCGAATGCTGAACGAGCCTCAGCGGATGTCGTCCCCCACGCGGAAGGCGATGTCGCTGAGGCTTTTTCGTGCCTTCTTCCCGGGCACATGTCCCTCAGGCACGCGGCCCACGGCCAAAAGCGACACGGGCAACAGGTGATCGGGCAGGCCAAGCAATTCGCGGAATGCGGCGCGATCAAACCCGCCGGCCTGCATGCTTGCCAGCCCAGCCTCGGTGAACGCCAATTCCATGGCGCCGACAGCCATGCCGACGCCGAGCAAGGCGGCGTGGTCGGTTTCGCCCGTTTTTTCGAGCAAGGTGCTGGACATGACGCCCACGATGGCGCCGGCATCCTTCATCCACGTGCGGTTCGCCTCGACAGCAGTCTCGAGCAGCGCATCGAATCCCGCTTCTCCGCGCAAGGCCACGACAAAACGCCAAGGCTGGTTGTTGTACGAGGAGCTGCTGAGGCGTGCCGCTTCAAATCCATCCGCGAGGTCGTCCCACGTCAGGGAAGATCCGTCAAAGGCGCGCGGGCTGTGGCGCTTGGAGGCGAGGTCGAGAAGGCTCATGGCCGAGAAAACAAGGAGGGTCCAGAGATGTTCGCAGGAACGCGTGCCCGGGGTTCAGCTGATGACGTTGCCGGGGGCGACGCCTTCTTCCGGCGTGACAAAGCGCAATCCGCCGTCGTCCGTGCCGGCCATCAGCACCATGCCTTGGCTTTCGATGCCGCGCAACTTTCGTGGCGCGAGGTTGATGAGGAGTGTGACCTGACGGCCCACGACGTCTTCAGGTGCGAAGTGCTCGGCGATGCCGCTGACGACCGTGCGGGTGTCGAGGCCTGTGTCGACGGTGAGCTTGAGCAGCTTGTCGGCCTTGGGGACCTTTTCGCATTCGAGGACGGTGCCGACGCGGAGGTCGAGCTTGGTGAAGTCGTCGAAGGTGATTTCGTCTTTGGCAGGCATGAGGTCGCGGGTTGAGGAGTCGGAGGCATCGCCCTTCGGGCCGAGCTTGGCGACCTGGGTGGCGACGGTGTCGTCGTCGATTTTGGTGAACAGGATGGGCAGGTCGCCGAGGACCGTGCCGGCAGACACGAGGTCGGGGCGGGCGTCCTTCCAACGGGCGTCAGACACGCCAAACGCAGCTGCGATTTTCGCGGCCGTCTGGGGCAGGAAGGGCTCGAGGAGCACCGCGCAGTTGCCCACGACCTGGCACGTCAAATGCATGATTGTGGCGGTGCGGGCAGGGTCGGTTTTTTGGAGTTTCCAAGGCTCTTGCTCGGTCAGGTACTTGTTGCCGAGGCGCGCCACGTTCATGGCTTCGAGCTGCGCTTCCTTGTAGCGGTGGCGGGCAATGAGGTCGCCGACCTTGGCAGGGGCGGCCGCGAGTGTGTCGAGCAGGGCGCGGTCGGTGGCGTCGAGGGCGTCTTCGGCCGGAGCGGCCGGCACGGCGCCGTCGTAGTATTTGCGGGTCAACACCAGCACGCGGTTCACAAAGTTGCCGAGGACGTCGGCCAACTCGTTGTTGACCTTGTCGCGGAAGTCGCTCCACGTGAATTCGCTGTCCTTTTGTTCCGGCATGATGGCCGTCAGGACGTAGCGCATCGCGTCGCTGCCTTCAGGGAAATCCTCGAGGTACTCCGTCACCCAAACCGCCCAGTTCCGCGACGTGCTGATCTTGTCGCCCTCGAGGTTCATGAACTCGTTGGCGGGCACGTTGGTCGGGAGGTTGTAGCCCCCGTGCTCCTTGAGCAGGATGGGGAAGATGATGCAGTGGAAGACGATGTTGTCCTTGCCGATGAAGTGGATGAGGTCGGCCTCGGGGTTTTGCCACCAGTCGCGCCAATCTTGGCCGTTCTGTTCGCACCACTCCATGGTGGCCGTGATGTAGCCAATGGGGGCGTCAAGCCAAACGTACAAGACCTTCCCGTCCGCGCCGTCTACCGGCACGGGCACGCCCCAGTCGAGATCGCGCGTCATGGCGCGGCTCTCGAGGCCGCCGTCGATCCACGAGCGGCACTGTCCGAGCACGTGGGCCTTCCATTCCTTGGCGTTGTGGTGGGGTTGGCCGTCGAGCGTGCCGTCGACGATGTATTCCCGGAGCCAGTCTTCGTGCCGTCCCATGGGGAGGTACCAAAGCGTCGTGGGCTTGAGCACCGGCGTGGAGCCGCTGAGGGTCGAGCGAGGGTTGACGAGCTCGGTGGGGCTCAGGGTCTTGCCGCACTTTTCACATTGGTCGCCGTAGGCACCGTCGTGACTACACGAAGGGCAGGTGCCCTGGATGTACCGGTCGGCGAGGAATTGCTTGGCTTCTTCGTCGTAGAACTGCTCCTCGGTTTTCACCTCGAACCCGCCTTTGTCGAGCAACGTGAGGAAGAAATCCTGCGCCACTTCGTGGTGCTTGGGCGAGGACGTGCGGCTGTAGTGGTCGAAGCTGATGTCGAGGCCTGTGAAGGCTTTTTGCATCTCCACGTGGTACGTGTCCACGATTTCTCGGGGGGTCGTACCCTCCTTTTTTGCACGAAGCGTGATCGCCGCACCGTGTTCATCGCTCCCACAAATCCAAAGCACATCTTCCCCCATGCTACGCAGGTGCCGAACGTGGATGTCCGCAGGCAGGTAGGCGCCTGCAATGTGGCCGAGGTGAATCGGCCCGTTGGCGTAGGGAAGCGCGGAAGTGATCATCCTCCGCTTGGGGGCGTTTTGCGACATGAATGCAAAAGTACTTCGGGCGCCGATTGGTTGGAGGGGTGGGCGAGGTTTGGTCTAGAAAAAAGCCCAAACCCTGTCCAAAGGACACCTCCCGCGGCCCCGTCATGCACCAATTCGTCCAACGCCGGTTGTGGAAATCTGAAGGACTTGTGGAAGGCGAAGAACGAAACGATGCGTTTACTTTGACACATCGGGCAAACTCCCGAACCTGACCTGAACAATCCTGCCATGAGCGCAACCATTGAGAAAAAGCAAGCGGCCAAGGACCTCCCCGTCCAAGGAACGAGTGAGAAGAGAGAGATTCTTGAGAACTACTTCCAAAAGAAAATCTTGGGGAAGCAGGAGCACGAATTCATCCCCGGCGTGAAGACCGCGGCGGAAGCGGCACTGCGCCCCAAGAAGGGCAAGGTCCTTTAATCCCTGAACGCATTGACGACCCTGCACCTGCCCCCAGCCTTGACGGAGGGGTCGCGTGTGGCGCTCGTCACCCCAGCCAGGTTCGCCAGCCCCGCCCTGATTGACGCGGCGTCGGACCTGCTCACCTCCTGGGGACTCGACCCCGTCGTCCCCACCCAAACCACGTTGCGCGACCATCAATTTGGCGGCACGGACGCCCAGCGCGCCGAGGCGCTGAACGCCGCGTTCAGAAATCCCGACATCTCCGCCGTGTGGGCGCTTCGTGGGGGCTACGGATGCACCCGACTCCTGCCCTTGCTCGACGGCGCTGCGCTGAAGGCCAACCCCACCTGGATCACAGGCTTTTCCGACATCACCGCCCTTCACGGCTGGGCCTCTGGCTTGGGCGTGGCTTCCCTGCACGCACCCGTCGCCTCGACGGTTCCCACGACCGACCCCGCAGACGTCGAGGCGTTCCGGCAGGTGTGGCGCACAGGGCAACCTGCTGCGCACCAAGGCGCACGCCGCGTGGTGGGCGGCAACCTGTCCGTCCTCTTTGCCATGCTGGGCACGCCGTCTATGCCGCCCTTGAAAGGCCGGTGGCTGCTTCTCGAAGATTTGGACGAATACCTCTATCACCTTGACCGCATGTTGGTGGCGCTGGGTCAAGCGGGGGTGTTTGACGAGGTGGAAGGGGTGTTGGTGGGGTCGTTCACGGATTTGAAGGACAACACCAAGGCGTTTGGGCAAGCGGTCGACAATCCGTTTGGCCGGACGGTTCGGGACATGGTGGAGGAGCACGTGGTGGCCCGGGGATGCGCGGTCGAATGGGAGGTCCCCTCAGGTCATGGCCCGCGAAATGCGCCATGGGTCTTGGGTTGAACGGACCGGCCTCTCGGAGCATTCTCACGGGCGGGGTTGGATGTACCTTTCGCCCATGTTTGGAAGCATCAAAGACCAGTTGACCCAAGAGCTTGCCGAGATCGAGGCAGCGGGTCTGTACAAACGCGAACGCGTGATCACCTCCGCGCAGGACGCCGAAATCACGTTGGACGACGGCAGCCGCGTGCTGAACTTTTGTGCCAACAACTACCTCGGACTGAGTTCGCATCCGCGCGTGGTCGAGGCCGCCAAGTGGGCCATTGACACCCACGGGTTTGGCATGTCCAGCGTCCGCTTCATCTGCGGCACCCAAGACATCCACAAAGAGCTCGAGCAACGCATTGCAGATTTCCACCACACGGAGGACACCATCCTGTACGCCGCCGCCTTTGACGCCAACGGGGGGGTGTTCGAACCGCTGCTGACCAAGGAAGATGCCATCGTGAGCGACAGCCTCAACCACGCCTCCATCATCGACGGCGTGCGCCTGTGCAAGGCGGCGCGTTACCGCTACGCCAACAACGACATGGCCGAGCTCGAGGAGCGCCTGAAAGAGGCCCGGGCCAATGGCGCGCGCAACATCATCATCGTGACTGATGGCGTGTTCTCGATGGACGGTTACGTGGCCCAAATCGACAAAATCTGCGACCTCGCCGATACCTACGAAGCCATGGTGATGGTGGACGAATGCCACGCCACGGGCTTCATCGGGAAGACCGGCCGCGGCTCCATCGAGCTTCGGAACGCGCTCGGCCGCGTCGACATCATCACCGGCACCCTCGGCAAGGCCATGGGTGGTGCGATGGGTGGATTCACCACAGGAAAGCGTGAAATCATCGACATGCTGCGCCAGCGAAGCCGTCCCTACCTGTTCTCCAACTCCCTCGCCCCAAGCATCGTCGGTGCGTCCATCGAGGTGTTCAAGATGCTGGACGAAACCACGGAATTGCGCGACACCCTCGAAGAGAATACGGCGTACTTCAAGGAGGGCTTGCGCAAAGCGGGCTTGCCGTTCAAAGACGGCGAATCGGCCATCGTACCGGTGATGCTTGGCGACGCCAAACTCTCCCAAGTCATGGCCAACGCCCTGCTTGAGGAGGGCATCTATGTCATCGGCTTTTTCTATCCCGTGGTGCCCAAGGGCGAAGCCCGAATTCGCGTGCAGCTCAGTGCCGCACACACCAAGGCGCACCTGGACCGGGCCCTTGCCGCCTTTGAAAAGGTGGGCCGAGACCTCGGAGTCATCTCTTGAACTGAGGCTTGATGGCATCGTCCCCCCAACGCATTGTGGTCGTGGGCCGAGGCCTTGCGGGTGCGCTGGTCGCGTGGCGATTCATGCAGCGCGGATGTCGCGTGGAGTGGTGGGGAGATGGCACGCACAGCGCCTCACGCGTGGCGGCGGGCATGTTCAATCCTGTGTCGTTCCGTCGCGTGGTGGAAGTTTGGAATGCAGGTGCGCACTTGGCGGCGATGCGTCAAACCCTGCGCGAGTTGGAGGACGCGCTGGGACTGAAACTGCTTCATGACGTCCCTGTGGCCAAGGTCTTTGCCAACGATGATTACCGGTCCACGTGGGACGATCGGTGGCCCCAACAGCACGGGGTGTGCCAATGGGCTTCACCTGGGGAAGAACTGGCAGAGGTAGGCATTGACGTCCTCCAAGGACCTTCGGGCGTGGGACGCGTCCATGCATCAGGGTGGGTCGACGTGCCCGCGCTGCTCGACGGAATGGAACGCCACTTCTCGGATCAAGGTTTGCTCCAGGGTCGCACCTGGTCGGTGAAGGATGGCCTCCCCGAAGGAGCCGATGCGGTTGTGGATTGCAGAGGCGTGGGTGCGGCCGAAGAGCTGGCCCAAGTGGGGGTGACCGTCAACCCCAACCACGGGGACGTCCTGACGTTGAGTACGCCGTTGACCGGTCCCGGCGCATTGGACACCGCCGGCCACACCGTCAACAACGGCAAGTGGCTTCTGCCCACGGAGGTCAAAGAGGGAAGGCAGTGGTGGCGTCTTGGGGCGACGTATTCGTGGCACCGGTTGAGGTCCACGCCCAACGCCATGGCTGCAGAAGAGCTGCGCGACCACATGGTCAAGGCCTTGGAAGAGGGCGGGGTCGAGGCCTTACGTGCGGCGCGGTTGGAGGCACATCAAGCAGGCCTGCGACCTGCGTCTCCGGATCGCCGTCCGACCGTGGGACCGTGGCCGGGTCAGCCCAAGGGAATCCTGATGCTCAATGGGTTGGGGACACGCGGCGTCTTGGTGGGTCCTGCCATGGCAACGCACCTCGTGAACTGGTGGCTGGACGGGGTGAATTTGCCCCCAGAAGTCCAAGCATCCCGCTTCAAATCGGTGCGCCAGAAGGTGCCCGGTTTCCAAGATTGAGGTGTTCTTAACCCCCGCGAATCGGGGCGTAGCGCATGCGGATGACCTGTACTTTGGTTTCATGCTACACGACACAATTTCCAACGCATTGAACGAGCAAATTGGTCTGGAAGGTCAAAGCTCTCACACCTACCTCACGATGGCGGTTTGGGCCGAAACCCAAGGCTTTGACGGCGTCGCCGAATTCTTGTACGCCCACTCGGAAGAAGAGCGACAGCACATGCTCAAGCTCATGCGCTTCGTGAACGAACGCGGCGGGGTGGCGCAGGTGCCTACTGTTCAGGCGGGGGCCACGGATTACGTGGGATTGAAGGAGGTGTTTGAAAGCATCCTGGCCCACGAAACCAAGGTCACCGAGTGCATCAACAACGTGGTGGATTTGTGCTTGCAGGCCAAGGATTACACCACCCACAACTTCATGCAGTGGTACGTCAGCGAGCAGATTGAGGAGGAGGCGTTGGCCCGGAAGATCTTGGACAAACTCGCCCTTGCAGGCGACGACCATGGGGCGATGTACTTGTTTGACCGAGACATTGTGACATTCGGCGCCGCCGACCAAGCATAACCCATGGCTGTGGTCCCATTTTCCGTGACGAAGTCTGGGGTGCCTGCGGTTCAGCGCGGCATCCAGCGGGCTTTGTTGTGGGTGGGACTCCCGATGGTGGTCCTTGCGGCGTGGGCATTTCAAGGGGGCGTGCAAGACCCCAAACTCGACACCACGGACACACAGTTGGTCCTGAAGAGCCTCATGCTCGGCCAGTTTGTGAAGGCGAACCAATGGCCCGCCTCGGAGGGCGCAGGCACGTTTGACGTGGCGGTGCACAACAAACCCGCCTTGGTGGAGGCCTTGGCCCCCAAGTTTGCGGGAAGCGCCATTGGGGCCACGCCGTTGCGGGTGCTGTCGCTCGACAAGGCGGACGAGGCGGATGCGCCTCGGTTGTTGTACACTGAAGCCACCGGCCCAGAACTCGACGAAGTCTTGCGCGCGGTGAAGGGCGACGCCACACTCGTGGTCACGGCGTTTCAGCCGACCCTCATGGAGGGGGTGACCATCAATTTTTTCATCTCGAACGACGGGTTGAAGTATGAAATCAATCCCGAGGAAGCCGAGAAACGCGGCATCTTGTTGGGCAACATCATCATGTCATGCGCAGCCTCTCGTTGATTTGGATGTGCGCGGTTGCGCTCGCCGTGACAGGGCCTTGTTGGGCTCAGCCGGGCTCAGCCCAGGACTTGGCCATTGAGCGGGCCATTGCCCTCGGCAAAGCGGGCCAATTTGAGGAGGGCTTGGCGCAATTGAATCCATACCTCCAGGCGCCTTCTGCCTCGGAGGCCAAGGCATGTTACGTGGCGGGATTCTTGCTCAAGGAGCGTTTCAAAAAAGAAAACATGCCCGGAAGTTTGAGTGGCGACCGTGCGGAAGCGGTGCGGTGGTTGCGACAGGCCCTCGACCTGGATGTTCGGCGCGTCGCCCCGTGGCGGAACTCGGCCGAGAAAGCCTTGGGATACCTCGGGGGCACCTACTTCGACGACGTGGTCCTAGGGGTCGATGCCTTTGAACCTGGCCAAGAGGCCCGCATTCTCGAATTGTTCGAGGCCCACGAGGCGGTGGCGTCGTACTTGGATGCCAACCTCGACGCCACCGCCGAGCGAACCGAGGTCCACAAAAACATGGCCAGGGCCTACCGCCAATGGTTTGAAGCCACGGGGGACGAGGCGCACTTTGAGGGCATCGTGTCGCAGTATGAACAGGCCTTGGCGCTGTCGCCGCGAGACATGACCGCGACGTACAACCTGGCGGTGAACATCTACAACCGCGGGGTGGCCCAAATCAACGCCATGGACGAGAACACCACGCTCCCCGAGATTTTGGCCATCAACGAATCAAGCCGCGCCTTGTTCGAGCGCGCCTTGCCATGGTTTGAGCAAGCAGATGTGCTCCAACCCAACCGGCCTGAGACCTTGCGTGGACTCATGATTGTGCACCACGCCCTGTTCCATCCTGAGCAGGAAGAGGCCTATCGCGTCCAACTTGAAAAAGCCCTGACGCGATGAAGCGGATGCGTTGGAACATCGCGTGGCGCATGGGGCTCGGCTTCGGGGTCTTCATTTTGGCTGTGGCGGTGTTGTTCGTGTTCACGCGCCTCACGTTGACGCGGAGCAGCGAGCTCGCTGCGGAGGTGGATTCTGCCCTCGTGCCCAGCTTGGAAGCGCTCGAAGACATGGACCAAACCCTGGCGTCGTCGCTCGTGCAAATCAACAATTGGATCGCGGAGCAAAGCCGCGCAGACGTCGAGAAGAAGGTCATTCTTAGGAAATCGGTCAACGCGACGTTTCCCCAACATTTGAAGGCCTTGGACGAGCTTGAATTGGCATGGACGCCCCGTGCCCGTGCGCATCTGGACACTTTGAGAGTTGAGACCGACGCCCTGCTCGTGTTGTACGGCGAAATCATGCGCTTGTTGCCGGATTGGAAGAGCTACCAGGATTTCGAAGCGAGGTTCATGGCCCGAGAATATGCCGAACCTGGGGCCCAGCTCGAGGTGTTTTCCACCCGGGTGCAGAACCGGCTTGCGACGCTGACGGCAGGCCAAAACGCAGCCCTCCGCGACCGCACGGCACGCATGGAGAAACTTGGCGCGGAATTGACCATGTATGCAGGCCGCGTGGCGTGGATTGTGGTGGTTTTGGGGATCGCCTTGGGCATCATTGTGACCCGAAGCATTGTGCAGCCCGTCAAAGAATTGAAGCGCGCGCTGCTGCACATGGGACGAGGCGTGTTGCCCAACCGCGAAGTGCGCGTCACGCCGGATGAAATTGGCGACATGGCCACGGCTGTGAACCGCCTCGCGGAAGGGCTGTCTCGGACCCAAAAATTCTCCCAAGAAGTCGGGGGCGGCGATTTCGAAACGCCCTACGAGCCGCTGAGTGACGACGACGCCTTGGGCAAGGCGCTGCTTCAAATGCGCACGTCTTTGGCGGAAAACGAACGGGAATTGGAGGGCAAGGTGGAGGCCAGGACCGAAGAATTGGCCCAGCAAAAGGCGCACGCGGAGGAAATTTTGGGCGACCTGCAGGACAGCATTTCCTATGCCTTGCGCATCCAGCAAGCCATCCTCCCCTCGGAACAGGAACGGCGCGAAGTCATCTACGATTCTGCGGTGTTCTACCAACCTCGCGACGTGGTCTCAGGGGACTTCTACTGGTTCAAATCGGTGGGCAGCCGCCGGATGTTTGCGGCCATTGACTGCACGGGACACGGTGTGCCCGGGGCCTTCTTGAGCTTGGTGGGGCACAACGCCTTGGACCGGGTGACGAAGGTATACACGGAGCCGCACAAGGTCCTGGACAAGCTCAACGAGCACGTCTTGATGCTGCTGCGGAAAGACGTGCGTGCCGAGGCGAGCATTCCTGCGGACTTGCTTCGCGATTTGGCTGTGGCGACTGAAGCTGGGCAAGGGACTGCCCACGTCGGGGGGCAAGACGGCATGGACCTCGCCATGGTGGCGATCAATTGGGAGCGCATGAAGGTGGAATTCGCCGGCGCAAACAACCCCTTGTACCTCGTGCGCGAGGGCGAATTGAGGGAGTTCAAGGCGGACAAACACGCCATCTGTTCTTTCGAACCCGGAACCAAGAATTACCAAGTTCAAACCATCGACGTCCAATCCGGGGACACCCTGTTCTTGGCCACGGACGGCTTTGTGGACCAGTTTGGGGGGCCGAGGGGCAAGAAATTCATGCGTCGCCGGTTCCGTGAGCTGTTGGTGGAAACGTCGTCCCTGCCGGTGCAGGAGCACGAGGCGCATTTGCGCGCACGTTTCGAAGATTGGAGGGGGGATGAAGAGCAGGTCGACGACGTGCTCGTGGTGAGCATGCGCGTTCCATGAGTGTGAAAGACGCGCTGCGAGAAGGCGTCCGCGCGGGTTGGTCGTGGATGCGTTCGGACCGAGGCTTGTTGCTTTGGGCGGTCTTGGTGGGCATCGCTGCCGGACTTCTGGCCGTCCTCATGAAGCAGAGCGTGGGCGGGCTGCGAAGCGTCATGTTTGCCATCCAGTCGTGGGTGGGTGGGTCGTGGTTTTTGGCCTTGGGTCCCATCCTCGGATTGGCGGCCACGGGGTATGTGGTGCAACGCGTCTTGGGCGGAGAGCACCCCGGTCCGGGCATCCCGTCGACCCTGCACGCCATCTCCACACGTCGCGGCCGAATGAAGCGCACGTGGATGTTTGCCCCGGTCATCACCAGCGTGCTGTCGGTGGGTTTTGGAGGATCCGGAGGACTGGAGGCGCCGGCGATGCAGGCGGGCGCGGCCATGGGCTCCGAGGTGGCTTCCCAAACGCGCAAGCACTTCCGCCGCCGCCTGCTCCTCATTGGCTGCGCAGCAGCGGGTTCTTTGGCGGCCATGTTCAAGGCCCCGGTCGCCGCCATCGTGTTTGCGGTGGAGGTCATCATGATTGACTTGACGGCGTCCAGCCTCGTGCCCATCCTGATGGCTTCGCTGGCGTCTTTGTTGACGGCCTTCGTGTTCTTCGAAGGAGAGGACATCTTGACGGTGCCCACGCTGGCGGCGTTCCAAGCGTCGCGCCTGCCCTGGTACATCGCCATGGGTGTGGTGACGGGCGTCGGTTCCGTGGTGTTTTCACGACTCTACCTCGTCAGCCAGCAGACCATTGGCCGGTTCACCAACCCGCGCACGCGCATGACCCTGGCCGGCGCATTGATCGGTGCGGCGGTGGCCTTGCTCCCTCCGCTGTTTGGAGAAGGGTACGAGGTCATCAACCAGCTGTTCTTGGGGTATTCAGACGTGCTGATCCAAGACGTTTGGATGCTCGAGGGATCGTTGGCGCTGCCGAGTTTGGTTGGGTGGTTGGTCTTGGCGGCGTGCTTGAAGCCCATGCTGACCGGATTCACGGTAGGTGCGGGCGGGGTCGCTGGTATTTTTGCCCCGGCCTTGTTCAGTGGCGCACTGGTGGGCTTTGCCTTTGCCTTGGGCCTCAATGGCTTTGTGGACCCGACGACCATGCCCATTGGCAATTCTGTCCTCGCCGGGTTGTGCGGCATGATGGCCGGGGTGCTGCACGCGCCGCTCACGGCCATTTTTCTCGCCACAGAGCTCAGTGGGGGGTACGGGTTGTTTGTGCCACTGATGTTGACGTCGGCCATTTCTTTCACGACGTCTCGGGCCCTGAAGCGCCACAGCATTTACACGCGGGAGTTGGCCGAGCGGGGAGAGCTTTTGACCCACGACAAGGATCAGGCCGTGCTCACCTTGATGAACCTCAAAGAAGAGCTCGAGCAGGACTTCTTGCCGGTGCAGGCGCATTGGAATTTGGGTCAACTCGTGGAAGTGGTCGCCCAAAGCCAACGCAACCTCCACCCGGTTGTGGATGCCCACGGACATTTGCTGGGCATCGTGGACCTCCAGGACATCCGTCAGGTGATGTTCGACCAGAGCCAATACCTGAGCCTACGCGTGGTTGATTTGATGACCCTGCCGCTGGCCGAGGTCGAATGGGAAGACAAGATGGACGACGTCATGGCCAAATTCGAGAACTGCGGCGCATGGAATTTGCCGGTGGTGGAGGACGGCCGGTACGTGGGGTTTGTGTCGCGATCGCGGTTGTTTACCGCTTACCGCAAGTGGTTGAAGGCCACGAGCCTCGATTGAATCAAGGCGTGTATTCGACCGCGCCCTCGAGGATGTAGTTCATCTGGTAGACGTCGTCGGCGTTCAACCGAAGCGTGCCACGGAAGGTGAGGCGGTCGTCGGTTTGGTAGGCGCGCTCGCTTTTGTTGGGAAAGCGCAGATCAATGACCGATTCGGGTCCCGCACCGCCGCAGAAGAAGCAATTGGCGAAGGGGTAACGGCTGAGAACGTAGAAGTCCTCGTCGACATCCACAGGAATCATGTAGCCGGTGATGAAGAACTCCTTGCCCTCCGCACCGATGACCTGGGGACCAAACGCTGGCATCCAGTAGTAGGCGTCCAATTCTTCGAGGTAGACGTCTGTGAATTCCACGTCGCTCAACGTCTGCCAAGTCAGTTCGGCAAGCTCGCCCTCCGCGCCGCGCACCTCAGAGACAGCGGTCAAGGGCTCGGGGTCGAGGCTGGCCAGTTTGGCTTCGCCTACGTGACGCAGTTGATCCTGCGTGGCTTGCGCTTCCTCGGAAGGATGGCACATGCTGCTCCAATCCATCATCGACACTGCGACCAACGCAGCGGCGGACAAGACCATGGTGAGGAACGACGACGTTTTCATGATTTCGAAGGTACGGAGGGAAGGGCCTCAGGCCTCACTCAGGGTTCGGCTGATGTCGAGGCGCAGGCTTCGGCGTGCGGGAATGGCGGAGGCCAACAGGCCCACGAGGATGGCGGCACCTGCCAAGGCCCACTCGCTTCCCAGCATGCCCATGGCGGCCACGTCGTAATGGAATTGCGCCTCCACGACCTGACTCAGCACCGTCATGCCCACGCGACTCAGCACCAAGCCGAGCACGGTGCCCGCCACGCTCAACAGCCCGCCCTCGAGCAGGAGCAAACGGTACAACGTCGCAGGGGTCCCGCCCATGGTGCGCATCAAGGCCAACTCATGGCGGCGGGCCCGGATGTTGTCCAGCACAGAGATGAAGATGCTCGCGAAGCTCAGGGCCATGATGAGCATGGCAATGGCGCGCAGTGCCGACGTGCCCAGTCCAAACTGCTGCGTCATGCGGTTCACCTCGATGGCCGGAAGGGCCACCTGCATGTTGGTGTCGCGAAGCGTGTTTGGGATGGTCAGGACGGCGAGGGGGTTGCGCTTTTTCAGGAGCATGGCGGTGATTTCCCGCGTCTCAGGGTCCAAGACTTCCCCGTCTTCCATGTGGACGTACCAAATGCTCTCCATGGGCGTGAGCAAGAGCTGATCCACGACGCTGCCGCTCGGCTCAAGGATGCCCACCACGGTGAAGGTTTTGTTGGTGTGGATGTCGGTTTGGTCTTTCAGGCCGTGGGCGCTGAAGAACGTGTCTCCAATGTTCAGCCCGAGGTTTTCCGCCACGCGGGCTCCGGCGGTGACCTCGTAAGGGGCGTCCCACAATTGGCCTTCCGCCAGCGTCGCGTCGTAGTGCTCGACGTAGCTGTGCTCGGTGCCCACGATGCGGTACCCTTCGTGGTTGTCCCCGTAAGCCAGCGGGATGCCAGAGTCGATGTAGGGGTGCTTGAGGACCTTCTCCGCCGCCCGTTGGTTGATGTTGCCCGTGGGCGCATCGATGTGGTAGACGTTGGCCAAAATGAGCTGAAGGGGGCTTCCTTTCGCGCCCAAGACGAGGTCGATGTCTTTGATGTTGCGTTCGAACGCGTCGTTGACCTGCTTCTCCGTCAGGAGCATGAGGCTCACCATGCCCACCCCAAAGCCGAGCAAGGCCATACTCAGGGCCGTCTGCAAGGGCTTGGCCCGAAGGTTTCGCCAGGCTTGGTAGGGCAGGCTCAGCTTCATGACCGGGTGGGGTTCAAGGTGACACAATGGGGGTAACGGTCCTTCAGGCGTTGGTCGTGGGTGACCACGACAAGGGTGGCCTCAGCTGCTTCTCGGTCGAGGATGTCCATGACCGCCGCGGCGTTGTGGTCGTCCAAAGCGGAGGTGGGCTCGTCGGCAAACACGACTTGCGGCTTGTGAAGGAGCGCGCGCGCGATGGACGCGCGTTGCTGTTCGCCCACACTCAATTCATGGGGTCGTGCCTCAGCGCGGTGCGCCATGCCGAGTCGGTCAAGCATGGAGCCCATGCGCTCGAGCACTTCCGAGGGCACACGGCCTTGGGTGAGTTGGTGGGGCAGGGCGAGGTTCTCTTGAATGGTCAGGCTCTGCACAAAGTGCGCACGTTGGAAGACCACGCCCAAGGCTTGTCCACGCCAGGTGTCGAGTTCGCGGTCCGAGGCCGCCCTCAGATCTTGCCCCGCCACATGCAGGGTGCCGGATTGGGCCTTGAGCATGCCGCACAGCAGGTGAAGCAGGGTGGTTTTGCCCGTGCCGGACTGGCCAAGCAAGAGCATTCTTTCCCCGGGCTGACAGGAAAAGTCGGGGAACGCCATCCGCGGACCTTCCTCGCCGTATTGGAACTGCACGCCCTGCACTTGCACCATGTTGCGAAGGTACGCCGCCCAAACGTCCGCTTGGATGTAGCTTCGCACATGAACGACCGACGAACATGAATTTTTGGCAACGACTTTCTCGATTTGGCATTGGCATTGTGATCGGCATCGCCTTGTCGCTGTATTTCTTCGGCAGCAGGGGATGCGGTTCTTGGCTCCCTTCAGCCCAAGTGCGCACGAGCATTGTGGAGGGCGGCGTGCAGCTTTCGCCGGAAGTGCGCGAGGCCCATCCCGCCTTGACGGTCACGGACGTGCTCTCGTTTGTGGGGTCGGCGGACGTCAATTTTGGGGACAGCGGCCCACGGGACACCCCGCAGTGGTATCTCCTCGAACAGGAGGGTGAGGCGCCCGGCAACTTGACGGCATTGGAAGTGGTGTTGCTCGACACGGCGAGCGTCGTGCGCCGCGTCGCGTTTCAGGACTGACCGCGGCCGACCATCTCCGCGTAAAGTGCACGCGCTTGCGCCAAACGCTTGGCGTCCACGTCATCTTCGACGTCTCGCACGTTGACATAGGCTTCGTATGCCGGCACGTCTGCCTCTCGGCTTGTGGCGTCCACAATGCGTTGCAACACATCTTGAGGTGATGCGCAGTACGCTTCGTAGGAGACAAAGTGCAGGCGATGTGCGTCCAGGTCCAGGGCTTCGCTGTAGTGGTTGATCCACAAATCCAGCCAGTAATCGAGGCTGTCGAGGTCGCCGCTTGGAAGGTCTTGGGTCGAAGGAAAGCGGAAGGGTTTGTGTCCCAGCCCAAACTCGTGGTGCGCCAGCCAATCCATGTACTCCTTCACGAACGGATCGTCGGCTTGCATTGCGACGTATTTGCGGTGCATCGCCCGCAGCGACTCGGCATGCGTCAGCGGGTCGCGGAACATGACGACGGCGTGGAAGTCGCGGTTCAGGCGACGCATGGCGGGGTAACGCAGCAGCGCGTTGTTGTTTTTGGCCACGTACATGGCGTCAGGACGCGTCCCGGACGCGAGGGCGATGCCTTGGTAATCGAGGTAGGTGCTGTGGAGTTCGGGGGTGACGTCGTGGGCCTCCAGCGCGGCGTCGGTGACGTAGTTCCGTCCCGTCATGGCTCGGAAGAACACTTCTTCGAGGGCTTCGGCCGAGTCGAGGCCCACCAAGATCCCGTCGCCGTGACTGCGTTCCTGCAGCTCGCCCGTGCCGGGGTTGTGGAACCGCTTCCAAAGCCCGGGCGCGAGCACCAAAGGCATGTTGGCGTAGTTCAGGCTGTGGTACGCGCCTGTGGCGACCAGCCGTTCGAGCACGCTGGTCGTGCCCGCCCTGGCAAGCCCAGTCACCCACAGAAACGCAGGTCGAGGTGTGCCACCGCCTTTGCGCCAGCCCTGAATTTCACGCCGCATCAGTCGCATGTGCACATGGGGGTGGTTCAGGAGCATGCGGTGCAGGAGCTGGTCCAGCGCAGAGTGGCTGGACGCGCCCAGGCCAGAAGCCGCGGTCACGCCCGGAAGGGTCCGGGGCAGGAAAAAGGCCAGGGTTCCGCCTGCGGAGACGGCCACAATGCCTTGCCAAGACAACAAGAGGTCGAGAAATCCTTCTCCTTGAAACAGCCAAGGCACGCCGATGAGCAAGGCACCGACCCACAGCAGCAACAGGAAGGAAAAGAGGGCGCGAAGCAGGCGGCCTGTGGCGGCCTCGAGGGCGGCGAGCTTGGCGTCATCGTCGCCGTCCGAGAGCATGCCGTCGAGGACCGCGACACTTTGGATGGCGAGGCGATGAAGGAGGGGCGCATTCCTGCGCAGCAGCAACAGGGCGGCGTAGCTCGAGATTGTCAGCAAGACCCACGCCCCGGACATGGCCTTACTTCTTGAGGAATTTTTTCACGCGAAGCCAAACAATGTAGCCAAGCGACACCACCACGATGCCTCCGATGACCAAGGTGAGGGCGATGGCGCCTGCGCCCATGGAAGGGCCGATGTAAAGGGGAAAGTTCATGGGGTCGAAGGAATGATGCGCGTCCAGTTGGGGAGGTGATGGTGTCCGTCGTGGTGGGAGCGTTGCACGTCTTTGTACAGCACCCCCTCCTCGCTGACGACCCAGAGGACGCCGGAATTTTGTTCTTCAAGGAAAACCGAGCCGTCGGGCAGGAATTCCTGCAGGCCTTCGCTGAACGTCATGATTTCTTGCTCCTGCATGAGGTCTTCCCACAGCGGCGCGAACGCGTTTGAGGCCAAATCGTAACGCTCCACCCGCGAGTACCAGTGCTTCAATTCGACTTGGTCCTTGGACACCGGGTATTTGTGGGCGCTGCCCGTGTACTTCCCGACGTTCTCTTGCGTGGCGTTGTTGAAGATTGCAAGGGTGGCGTCGTTGAGGATGTCCACGTCGTGTTGGGCGGCCAAGGGGCCGTCAATGACCCGAATGACTTCGCCCGTGGCAGGGCGAAATTGCAGCACGGCCTGAAGGTTCCGGAAGCTCAAAAAGAGGTCGCCCGCTTCGAAGTGGGGACCACTGAACAGGGCGGGTTCCACGTCGTTGAGGTGCATGGGGTCCTGGGGGTCCCCGGAGCGCAAAATCAAGTGCTCAAGTCCGTTTTCTCGCAGGATGGCTGCGCACGACTTGGTGTAGAGGATGTGGCCCGTTTCGGGGTCGATTTGGGCGATGCTGTTGTCGAGGAAATTCACGGTCTTGCCGTCCATCCCGTACCGTCCGCGATACCCGATGTGGCGTCCGCCGCGCTCCCATTGCTGCACACACGCCCAAACCATGCCGTCGGCATCCACGTTGATGGCGTGGTGGAAGCTCAAGCTGTCTTGCCGCCACAGGAGGTTGGAGTTGGCGTCAAGCCGGAACAAGGGACTGCGGTTGGTGATGAAGGCAATGACCGACGAGTCGGGCAACATCAAGGGGTGATGGACGCGCCAGTGCGGCTTCATCGGAATCTCCCCGGGGACCACCCATTGATGCTTCGTTTCGCCCGTCCGCAGGTTGCGCACATCGATGGTGCGTCCGCCGTCCTCGTTGCTGTAGGCCGTCAATGCCAGCACGTCGTTCTCCAGGCGCTGAACCGGGACAAAGTCGCCGGGGGTGGGAACGAAGGTTTGGGGGAGGGTTTGGGCTTCTTTCACCGACTTCTTGAACAGGTCGGGAAAGCCGGACAACTGGTCCACCACAGCGTTGGCCCACCCCAAGTTCAAATCGCCCTTCGTGCGGTGCTTCACAGCCCAACCGTACGCGGACAGAAGGGCAAGAACGACCACAAGTTGAGCGAAGAAAAGAGGCAGACGATTCACGACGCGAAGATGGTGCAGAGGACGGGTGGAAACAACGTCAGCGGGCCGAAGCGACCAACACGTTCACGTGGATGCGTTGGGTTCCTGACTGGACCAGCACAGTGTGCATGCCTGGCGCGCAGCGCGAGACGTCGACCTTGTTCCCTGTTCCGGAGGATACGGCCATTCCTCGGGCATCCACGAGGGTCCACGTCCATGTGTCAGGGAGGAGCCCTGCACGGGGCGGGACGAGCGTGGTGAAGTCCGATGAGGGGTTGGGGTGGCAGGTCCACTTCGATCCCGAGGCATGGGGCCGACCAATCGAGAGTACGTCGTCGAACAAATCGTCGTTGTGGACGCCCAGTCCCAGCGCGTCGTTGGACCACGTTCCCAGGGGCCCGAGGCTGTCCAGCCGCAAGACGCATGCATCCCATGTTCCCCCGGCAAATCCCCGTGTGCTTCCAGCCACCCACAAGGCGCCGTCCTCGGCTTGGGTGACGTGCGCGGGATCGTCTTCAAAAGCCGTGCCCCAGGCGCCTTGATCCAAGTAGGTGCCGTTGGGACTGTAGTGGGTCAGCAGCATGCTCTGGCCGAGCTCGGTGAAGCCGTCGGTTTGGGTGAGTTTGAGCCAGCCGGCGTCCGTCCAGGCCAAATCGCGTCCTGGACGCTCTCCTGCCGAAGGACCGTACAGGATGCCCACCACCTCGCCTTGTTGCACGCTGACCGACAACATGCTGTGGAGGGTGTTGGATGCAGTGTCGGGCTCAAAACTGTGCAAGACCCGAACGCTGCTGCCGTTCGTGGCCACGGCATCCGCCCTGCTGAAGGCGCCTGCCGCCGGATCGGGATTCACAATTTCAAAGGCAGGCGTCCCGAGCGGATACAAGCCCCAAATCGCAGTGGACGTCGTGTCGTTGTCGGTGCGCGATCCTACGGCCACCAAGAGGCTGCCTACCGCCACGGCGTCGGTCACCTCGTCCAGGGCGCCGAGGGCGCCGCCCCACGTTTTGAGCTCGCAGGTGTTTAGGTTCACCGCCACAGGTTGCGTGCCGGTGGCGCCGACCAGCCAGGGCGCGCCTACCCAGTCGACCTTGGTTGCGGCGCGAAATCCTTGGGGCACTTCAGGAAGGGATTCGCCCAGCCACACCCCGGTCGAATCGAGCTGGTGCAGGACGGTTTGGTATCCGTCGAGGGGCGTCAGCCTTTGGGTCAGGACGGTCAGCGTGCCGGCGGCATCGCTCCACGCATCGAGAACTTCTTCGAACACGGCGGGGCAGGGCAGAAGGCGAGTCCAATCCACGTTCAGGTCGGCGTCAAAATGCGCCACGTGGCCGCGGAGGAGATTCGACTCGGGAAGGACCGTGGAGGACACCAAAAACGCGCCTGTTGCATGGGGTACCACCGCCTCAGCACGCTGCAGTCCAGGCGCCACCACGGCGCGGAACTCCACGTCTTGGGAGGACCCCACGTTCGAAAACATGCTCAGCACGGCAAATGCAGCGAGCCAAGGTCGATTGACAACCATCGAAAAAGAAAACAACATTCTCATGGGTTCAGTTGCTTGACGATGCGGACGGTGCGCGTTTTGCCATTGGGGTTTGTGGTCCGCAAGATGTAAATGCCTGCTGGAAGGTCCGCCATCTCGATGCGAAATTCCGGGGTTGCTCGACCACTGAGCACCCTGGCACCCTGGCCATTGACAAGGGTCCACAATCCTTCGAGGGCCTCCATCCCTGTTACCCAAACGTCATCGGTTGTGGGATTGGGATGCGCCAAAAGGGAAGCTTCGTCCGCTGGCGCGGGGAGAAAGGGTCCAACGTGTGAGATCCAACCCAACGCGGACATGACGGCTTGTGACGCCGTCACCTTGCCGTGTCCCCAGACCCAGTCACCTTCCGCGGGAAGCGAACCGGTGTCGTTGTCTTCGCGGGCAGTCCACTCCAAAATGGTCTTCACGTCTTCGGCGCTGAGGGTGGGGTTGGCTTCAAGCATCAAGGCCACCACGCCTGCGGTCGCCGGGCTGCTCATGCTCGTGCCGGACAACTTGCCAAAATCGTACGTGGTTCCGGCCCATTCGGCTTGGCTGGTCACGCTGTAGGAGCCGTCGCGGAACGAACTCAAGGACGATTCCACGTTGACCCCAGGCGCCGACACGTTGGGCTTCAAACGCTCATCCAACGTGGGTCCGTAGGTGGAGAAGTTGGCGAGGCTGCCACCCACTTCGGTGCCTTGCGAATTTTGATATTCAGAGCTGTAGGCCCCCACCGCGATGACGCTGTGCCCGCAGGCGGGCTGCTGGATGCCGTAATAGGGATTCCCCGCAAGCCATGTGGACTGCGCGGCCTGGAAGTTTTGGCCCCAGTTCCCCACGTCGTTGGAGAGGTGGGTGTGGTTCCACGCATGCACCCGGCCGCTTTCGGCGGTCGCCTGCAGCACGACTGCGAGGTTGGAGGAGCCTTTGTGAATTCGCATTTGCAGGAAGGGGCGTCCGTTGTTGGGGTGGGCCGCTTCCATGGCGATGTCGTAGATCAGGGTGTCGTCGTTGACGACGTGAATGGTGTCCAACACCAAAGGACCATTCGAGGTGTTGTACATCGGGCTGGTGCCGACCACCGAGCTTACGCCTTGGGTGAGCATGAAGCCGGCACTGAACGACTCGCCGGGCTCGCCCCAGAGGGTCAGGTTTTGTCCCCAAGCGTTGGGGTTGGCCGACAACGGGTAGAATTGAACCCGCGAGCGGATGGTGTCGCCGACGCCGGCAAAGGTGTGGTCGATGTGGAAATTGCTGTCGCCGTTGTTTCCGTTGGAGCTGACGAACACCACGCCATCCTCCGACAGGGCATCGATGAATTGGTTGCTCAATGCGGTGCCGTCGGGCGTGCCCCACTGGGGCAACCCCCAGCTGTTGTTGATGACCAAACGCTTGCCATCGGCCTCCGCCACACCAGCCATCCACTCAAACGCGTCCAGGGCTGCAGCCTCGTCGACCATCAGCGTCGCAAAGAGCAATTCTGCCGCGGGTGCCATGCCCGTCAATCCCACGCCGGCGCCACCCCCGGCTGCGATGCCAGCCACGTGCGTGCCGTGCGTAGAGTAACTGTACACGTTGGCGGTGTCACTGCCCATCGCCTCGATGTCCTCGGGGAGGTCCGCTTCCGTGCCGTACCCATATCCGTCAGGGGCCGGCCCGGCCTGGCGGTACTGGTCCCAGACCGCGCGGATGCGCGAGGTGGTCATCGCCGTGTCGTAAAACATGGGGTGAGTGTAGTCAAAGCCCCAGTCCAGCACCCCGATGAGCACGCCGTCACCATGAAAGGGTTGGGGCAAATCGAGCCCGGCGTGAACGCTGTCCACGCGCGTGCCGTAGCGCGCCTTGTTGACGTCCGGGACCGCACGGGAGGACAGTTCCACAAGGGTCATGGGCAGCTCCGAAATCACGTCCAAGGCGTAAGCATCGATCCGGAAGGAGGCAATGCCTGATCGGCACGCACCCGCTTCCACAGCAGGACGGCCATCGGCCCAGCTACGCCACTCGGATTCAGAAACGTCGGCACCCAAGCGCCCAATGAACCCCACGGTGGCACGGCCGTGGACGAGGGCCACGGGATGGCCTTGCGCCACATCCACGAGCGCTTTGGGGGACGGGTGGGTGGCTGCGAGTTGGACCAATTCGCCCAGGGCGAGCTGGTCTGGGGCGGGCAGGGTTTGGGCTTGCGGAGAAAGAAGTGCACCGCACATGGCGGCCAGAAGGAAGACACGTGACGTCATGCCACGAAAGTACCCCGAATCAGAGCAGGTAGTTCATGCTCGAGAACTCGGAGTGTCCGCCGGCGACGATGCCTTCGACGAGGTCCTTTTGCGAGGCGTTGCAGGCCACAAGCGTCCGGATGCTGAATGAACGCAGGGCAGCCTTGACGCTCAAGGTGCTCACGGCGCTGTCCTTTCGGCCCGTGAAGGGGAGCGTGTCCGGTCCACGCTGGCATGTGGCATTCAGGTTGACGCGGCACACTTGGTTCACGAGCTGGTCGATGGCGCGGCCCGCGGTCTCGTGGTTGGCGGTGAAGACACTCACTTGCTGCCCGTAGTCGCTCTCGGCGATGTCTTTGAGCACGTCGTGGAAGTCGTCAAATTCCAGCACAGGACACACCGGGCCAAACTGTTCTTCCTTGAAGATGGCGGTGTCGCGGTCCACAGGGTACAGGATGGCGGGGAACATCATGTTGCCCTCGACGGTTCCGCCGCGGCCGTTGATCACCGAGGCGCCTTTCTGCACGGCTTCGTCGATGTAGGCCTGCATGGCTTCCACCTTGCCCACTTCGGGAAGGGGAGTGATGTCGGCGTCGACGAGCGGGCTGCCCATGACGAGGTTGTCGGTGGCACGGGCGAAGGCTTCGAGGAATTTCTCGCGGATGTCCTTGTGCACGTACACCACCTTCAAGGCGGTGCAACGTTGTCCGTTGAAGCTCCATGCACCCTTGACGCATTCCTTCACGGCCAATTCAAGGTCCGCATCTGGGAAGACGACGGCGGGGTTTTTGGCCTCCAATCCCAACACTTGTCGCACCCGGTTGGGCTTGGGGTGTTGCGAAATCAATGCATTGCTGCTTTTGCTGTTGCCGATGAGGGCGAGCACATCCACGCGGCCCGACTGCATGATGGGGCTGGCCAGCGTTCGGCCTCGGCCAAACACAATGTTGACCACGCCCGGAGGGAAGCTTTCTGCGAACGCCTCAAGGAGGGGCACCATGAGCAAGACGCCGTATTTGGCGGGCTTGAACACGCACGTGTTGCCCATCAAAATGGCAGGCAACAGCACACAAAACGTCTCATTCAAGGGGTAGTTGAACGGACCCAAGCAAAGCACCACGCCGAGCGGTCCACGCCGAATCTGGGCAAGCACGCCCGAGACTTGGCTGATGTGGCTGCCTTCGCGGTGCAAGTTCTTGTACTCTTCAATCGTGTCTTTGAGGTACACGATGGTGCGGTCGAACTCCTTCTCTGCATCGCTGCGCTTCTTGCCTATTTCCCACATTAGCAGTTCGGCCACCTGATCGCGCTTGGGCTCAATCAAAGAAATGAACTTCTCCATGGCCTCGATGCGGTCGGACGCCGAGGAGGAGGGCCACTGACCCCGCCCGTGGTCGTAGGCGTCACACGCGGCTTCCAGCGCCCGAATGCCTTCTTCGGCGGGCAGGTCGGGCACAGACCCGAGAAGGGTGCGTTCGGTGCCGCCGTCCAGTTCCGTCATGATGGGGCTTCGCACTTCGCTCGAGGGCCCGGTCCAAGATTCGAGGTGGCCGTTCACCAAAAAGCGGGTTCCGTGCAACACCGAAGGAACGTTGTAAGGGGCAGGGGGCTGATGAGTCATGCTTTGACAACCAACATGTTGGATGGGATGTTCAGCGGAGTCTCGCCGCCGCGCCTCGCTGGAAAAGGCGCTATTTTTGCCACCATGCCATTCACGTCGAATTCAGCACGCCTTGTGCTCGGTTTTGCGCTTTTGATGACGCTGGGGAGCCGCGCATCTTCCCAAGAGGAGGCGATGCCTTTTCAGTTGGACGTGGCGTTGGAACCGTCTGCCAAAGGCGAATGGAACTTGATTTTGGACCTCGACATGGACCCCGGGGATTGGGTGGTCTCTTCGTACTCGACGGACAGCATGTTTGGGAGAGTCGCGTTGAGGTTCCAGGAGCCAGAAGCGCTGACGCTTTTGGGTGCCATGGAGGAAATCCCCCCATCGCAATGGGAGGTGGAGCCGTTTTCTCAATTGGACATCAAGGTGCTCCGGCGCGACACGCGAATGATTCAACGCGTGGCCATGGGCCCCAACCACCTCGACGACATTGATGGCAAGGTGTTCTTTGTGCTGGAGCCCTTGTGCACACCCTTCGAAACCACCTTCACGCTGACCCACACCTCGGGAGGGGGCTGGAAAGTGGTGCACACCGGGTCACGCGATGCCTTTCCGCTAGGCCACGGGCTCAGGAATTGAGCTCGTTCTGCGAGTGATTGGGCGGCACCTCCAAGTTGGATTCCTGCACCAGCAGGCCTGACTCGCGTGCGTTCAAGCCGCGCTCCAGCAGGAGCATGCCAACGGCAAGCGCAGCGGCGGTGATTTCGTAGGCCAAGGCATGCCAAGGCTCGATGCCAAGGGCGCGACGCAAAAGAATGGTGGCCACGATGAACCCCGAATTGCGCAGAACCATGCCGAAGTCGTCGAGGTACCGGAACGACACGACCAGCAGCAGGACATCGACCAGGATCAGCGCCGTGAAGAATTCGTTGTAGAAGACGTGGTTCAAGTCGGAGTGCAAGTGGTCGGGGGTGGTGACGATTTCCCAGAGCCAAGTCCCCAAGCTGTAAACGCTGAGGACCACAAACGCCACAGCGAGCAACCCGGCGAGGGCGGTTTTGAAGCGCACGAATTGCTTCAATTCCGATTCTTCGATTCTGGCTTTGCGTCTGGGGAGAAGGTGGTAGAATAGCACCAGCATGCCCCCCAGAACAAGGGCCGACAACATGTGGGGAAAGAAGGTGGCTTCCCACGGCCAGGAAGAGGTGGCGTCAAGGTCCTTGAACACCGATCGAATCTCAATCAGCGCCACGATCTCCACCTGTTTTCCGAGCGACCGGGCGAAGGAGGTGGGCAGGTAATACACCAGCAGGTAGACCTCCGCAATCAAAATGACGGAGAAGGGGGTGTAGAGCGTTTGAAGTGGGTGCTCAAAGAGGGAGTCAGGCAAGCCTAGACCCCACAATGCGTGCAATCCATAAAGGGCCAGATGCAGTCCAAACAGCACGAGTGCCGTGGTGACCAACGTCCCTTCGACCCGCCGGCGGACTGCAGGATTGAGGGTGCGCTGGGCGAGGTTGAAGAGCAGGTTTTGCAGCATGCTCCTATAACCTGTTGGGAATCAATTTGTTTTTCACAGCCACGCAAAAAACACTTGGAGAACTTCGGCAGGCCTTAATAGGTTATAATTCCATGGGCTTCATAGATTTAAGGCCACACCTTAAAATCTTGTGATCATGAACATTCTTGCGATGATCGCGGGCATTCCTGTGCTCGTGGCCCTCTACGGCGTCATCCGCCGTCAACGTTTTTTCTTTCTTCTTGGATACTTGTTGTATGCTTTGATCGTGGTTCCCAATGAGTTGGGCGAATACATGGCCACCGGTTCCATGGAGCGTCTTGCCGTGGCCGTGGTGTGGATTCTCCAAGCCATTTTGGCCTTTCCCAACAAATTGAATTACGACGGTTCCAAGGTCTTCAAGTCTTTCGGAATCAAGACATTTTTGAGCTTGGCGGCGATCAACATCTTTGGCGTTGTGCTGACCAGGGTCATGCCAACACCTCCAGAATTCACGGAAGGATTGCGGACCATGATTGGCGTCTTTCATGGCGTGTTGGCGGTGCTGCCCTTCATTGGCATCTACTTGATGGCAAGCAACAAAATCCCCGTGGGGACCAACGACTGAAATCAAACATTTATTCAAAACACTTTTCTCATGAAACGATTTTTCACTTTCATCTCGGCCTTGTTGTTGGCTCACATGGCAACAGCGCAGGCGCCAGCCAATGACTTGTGCTCGGGTGCCATCGATTTGTCAGACTTGTTGGGCAATGGCATTGGCGTTCAACAAACCTCCGATACGTACACAAACATTGATGCGACAGGTGAACCTGAATTGGCGGATGCATTGCAAGGATTCTGGTTTGACCAAGACTCTGCTGGAAATGACGTCAGTGTCGATCAATCTGTATGGTTCACCATGCAAGGAGATGGGGGAACGTATCAAATTGTGACCACGAACTGTGCAGGTGCCGCCTTTTACAGCAACGACACACAGATGGCACTCTACAAAGGTTCTTGCGATGCCCTCGAATTGGTGTTGGCAAACGACGATTTGATGCCATTTTGG
>Ga0160423_10000329_pt1 | contig 37911 bp, 39 predicted proteins | sample CRUFie14St8metaG_FD_108191 | JGI IMG/M metagenome (GOLD analysis project Ga0160423, IMG submission 108191) | Marine microbial communities from the Costa Rica Dome - CRUD Field 142mm St8 metaG | ecosystem: Environmental > Aquatic > Marine > Oceanic > Photic zone | place: Costa Rica: the Eastern...
GTTCGGCCCCGCATCCCCGCAGTCTACTCTTCTGTCTCTGATTACACGTCGAACCGTGAAGGTTCACGGAAATCTCGGCGCCAGGAAAAGCCAGCAGCTTCGAATCCCGGCAGCTCCCAGGAAAGCGGCAGTTTCACCTTGCCTTCCATTCCAACTCTGAGCAAAAGTGAGATGCGTCGCTTGCAGAGTGCGGCCAAGATTGCTCACAAGACCATGAAGGTCGAGATGAAGGCGTTCCAGATGGACGTTCCAGGTGACGAATGGAGCAAGTACTCTGATTCCGAGCTCCCTGATACTAACCCACGTAAGACCGGGGCTGGCGCTACCAGGGATATTGAGTTCAAGGACATGATTGTCCACAAGATTACCGCTCTTGACCATCGGCGTCTGGAACCATTCGGCTACTCAATGAACCTCCTCAAGCGCATCAAGTCCTACAACCACGAAGGTCGTGAGTACATGGGGCTGTTTGACGCCGGCACAAGCAAGCTCCACGTTGGAACCGGCTTTGGAGTCGGCTCCGTAGGGCCTGCTGACAGCGTCCTCAAGCACGTCAAGGACAATGACGTTCCAATCATGTTCCACACTCACCCTACCCGCCGAAATGACCTCGGCTGGATTAAGGGCTTTGACTGGCACAGCCCGTCTCTTCCTGACCACGGGTTCACTATGTGGACCTACCTCTTCTATGGCGTCACAACCCACATTGTCTCACAAAAGAAGGGAATGCACTTCCTCCGCCCGTATATCCGTCCTCGCTCCAAGCTCGCTACCCTTCTCAAGAAGAAGAAACCGACCAAGAAGGAGAAAGAGGAAGCGGTCAAGCTCGTCGAAGCGGACTTCAAGGCGATGTCCAAACTGTACCGTAGCTTCTGGAAGCGCTTCGTCGCCATGTCTGGCATGAACAATAATCAAATGATGGACCTGGAACAAGTAGCTGACATTACTACGTCAATTGTCAACTCTGACCTGAAGTCGATGAAGTTCCAGCACGACTACTACACCTACCCGCTGATGGCGGTTCAGTACAAAGCGGATGGAGACGGTTTGAAGGCTGCGTACAAGGGCATCCGCTCCAACCCCTCTGACCCTTCCTGTCCTCTCGCTACCCAGGACCTCGAAGTCAACACCAAGAACCGCGACGCTGCTATTGCGGCTGAGCACATCAAATACGGTCCCCTCAACTTGAATGACGAAGCCTACTGGGCGCGGTACGCAGAGAAGTGGGGCACTACCCCCGAGGTCGCCAAGAAGTCCAACTGCAGCAACTGCATCGCCTTCGACATCTCCCCCCGCATGAAGGACTGTATGCCCGGAAAGACCTCAGATGATGAAGGAGAACTCGGCTACTGCTGGATGCACCACTTCAAGTGCCATTCAGCTCGCACGTGCAACACGTGGGCAGCTGGTGGACCGATTGACCTGAACAAGGTCTCCCTTGAGTGGCAAGAGCGTAGCTCTCAAGTGAAGAGCAACCCGATTTCACGCCCACGCAAGAAGCGAGCGAAGACGGGGAAGATGAAGCGTGAGCCTGCGTCCAAGTACTTCAACCGACTCATGTCTGAGCTCCACAAGGAGTTCCCAGACAACTCTCAGCGGGCTGCCGTGGCTCTTTCCTACGTCGAGAAAGAGTACGGCAAGCGCGGGGTTGAATCAGTTACGAAGAGCTGGTCTAAGCCTAAGATGGTCAAGAGCAACCCCGGCGGTACTACAGTGGAAGAGGCCAAGAAGATGTACAAGCAGTTCCACCAGTCCGAGCCCAGCAGCGTCAGCAAGAAGAAAGTTGACTTCGGAGACACCTGGGTTGGCCTTGGAAAGGCATGGTCAATTGGCTACCGCTCCCCCAAGGAAACTGGGTCCAAAGAGCAGAAGTACATTCACCACTTCGGCAAGGACGAAGATACAGGAAAGACCTTCAAGGAACCCGAGCTCTACTACGTCAAGAACAAGGATGGCTCAACCATGATGGTCATTATGGGCGGGGACTGGTACATCGACGTTGACTCTGACGGCGAAGTCTCCTGGATTTACATTTGAGGTGAGAAAGTGGTGGAAGAAGGCCAAGCACCTCAGAAGTTCTGGGGCCTCTCTAAGCGCCAGTGGGACATCATCGAAATCAGCTCTGCAGGCATTGCGGTTCTTGCTACCGTGCGAGAAGCGATGGATGCTGTAGGAACAAACGGAATTGGCGGTCAATTCAAGAGTAAAGGCCTTGTCCGACTATCCAGGCTCGGCCTTGAGAGGGAAACCTGGACGACGCTGAACACCGTTGGTGCAGTCTTCGCCGCTTTCACTTTGACACGTGCAACTTACGAGAATTTCAAAGGCAAAGGGGTACTTTTCCAAGGTGAGACGTGGCAGTCGATGAGAACGATGAGGAGGCGGTGAGATGACGAAGGTTTGGGATGCAGCTTCTGGCCGCTACATCGAGCGTAGCGAGAAGATGGTTCGTACTGCGGTCTTCATGTTTGTCGGCTACAAAATCATCCAGTCCTTCGACCGCGCTCAGGCATTGAAGCCCGCACCTGACATGGTGTCAGAAGTGAAGCTGACCTACTACTCTCCTGTTGGTGCTATCGGCATCCAAACCACACCCATCTCCAACAACCAGACCATCAAGGGCAACGTGGACGACATCATCCTTCGCTACAAGGTCATGGGTGGCTCGGCTACGACCAACACGGTGGTCCGAATCAACGGTACTGACTACCAGACAATGGTCAACCCAGTGGGAGCTGAAGTCACAGTCACAATTCCTCGTAGCAAGGTCGAGTCTGAGATGGGAGCCACTGGCGACCTGCAAGTTGAAATTCAAGTACTACCTGCCCCAGAGCAAAGCGGCCTCAGGTATAGCAGCCTGAGGTTCCGCTACGCGAGGGCTTGAGATGGCGAAGAAGGGGGCCTTTGCCTACGTTCTCGCTCCCATTGTGGGTCAACTCAGCAAGGAAGCACGTGACTTTGCGGCCCGAGCTACTGACAAGCTTGCTCCCTGGATTGCAGAGCATTACAAGGTCGTTCTCCGCGATGAAGGCACATTCAGCCACCAGAACCTCCTTGAGTACCACCTTCGAGGTGACCACTTCATCGGTCTGACTCGCGACGACCCAAATTACGAACGCCTTGGTCTTAGTATTACAGCTTCCGGGAGCAGACAACGCTTCGTCAACATCCCCTCTCGCCCCCTTGGTCAGATGTACCCCCTTGTCTCCACGGAACCGGAACTTCGTCGGGCACTCATTACCCAACCACCCTTCGTAGGCGTTGGTGGCCAAACACAGTTCACATTGCACCCAGTCGTTGCAGAGCGCGACGCCGAAAGTGCAAGCGACTTCCTCATCAAGGAGCTCATCAACTCCACTTCCCTTGTCCATCTGACTATGCAAGAGCTTGGCTCCATGACCTTCTCTCTCCTCCCCTTTGCCGGGACGAAAGTGTATGAGGAGACGATGGACTACATCCTACAGTTTGTGTACGACGTGATGAGTTCCCAGGATGGCATCCTGAAGGTGTCAAGTGACATTCACCCGCTGATGCAGCACAACAGTCGCGGGGCAGAGTACCTCAGGCTCGCCAACCAGCTTAGCATTGAGCCCATTGAGGTTCGAGGAACGCCAGCTGCGCTGACCGATGCGGACTTCACTTTCCCCAGCTCCGCTCCTCTCTACCTTGTTGAGGCCGCCGTGACCGAGCTGGTGGCATCTGGGGTTGACCTTACAGGAGACACCCTGACTCACCTCCAGAACCTCTTCATTTCTGCTTTCCAGGCCTGCAAGCGGATGCGAGACGACGGACACATCTCTCAAGCAAGGGGAGAAGCTCGGTTCAACAAGAACAAAGACACCTTCAACAACGTCTTCCGACCTTTCCTGAAGTCCTACTTCGACAAACTGGTATCGAAGTACCCACTTGGCACAATCATCAGTCTGGCGAGTGCGGACGCTAAAGGCATCCCGAGAGCCGTTGCAAACGCCAACGTCGGACCCACTGCCGCAGAAGTGCGTAATCACAATGAGTACATCATCACCTCTACCCGCCTGGTCAAGAAGAACAAGAAGCTCCAGCAACAGTACCAACTTACAAGCACGCTTGCAGATGCTACAGAGCCGGCTAACAAGTTCATCACGGAGTTCGATGGCGACAAGGGCTCAGTCTTTGTCTTGAGCAGTGACCCAGAGAAGCGACGAACCGTTGAGGTTTCTACCCCTGCTGGAATCATTGGCCGCGCTATGTTGACCAGCGTGATTCACATGGCTCACGTTGCTTCCTACTACGTCTCTGTCCGAGACTTCCGCCGACTCAGTACCAAGGACGCACCAGGTTCCTATCGCCCTCTTCCTACCCCTGGTACCTTTGGTAGGGGTAGTGCCTTTACTCAAGACAAGCAAAAGTCAGTCAAGCAAGGCATTCTCGACTACTACGTTGACACTCGCCTTGAGTTCATGGCTGCCTACCTTGCTGGCCTTTACGACTCTGTTCCCCCCTCAATGCGGGACCAGATGAGGACCTTCTACGAGAGCGACATGTTCGCTAACGAGTTCGCCTACTACAGTAGCGCGGTGAGCAATTACATCTCAAGTGTGTCTACTCCCGAGGAGAACATCGAGCCGATTTCTGGTAGGATGTCAGTCTACCGCACACCAGAAAATGAGACCGGTATTAAGAAGAGGGCGGACCCTTACAAGACGACCATTTCCGGCAGCCGCTTTCTCTACACCCAACCGGTTGCACCGGAGTCAGTGTACTATCAGCTCGAAAGCCCCATGCTCCGCTTGATTTACCAGGAGTATGTCTCAGCCTTCTACGACTGGTACGTGAACATCGCCCGCGACCTGGACCAAGGGCGTCGAAACTTTACCCCGGCGGGAGTCGACCGAGAAGGAACAGCCGCAGAGATTCGTAGGGACCTTGGTATCACGAAGAAGAAGGACCCGTACAAGAAGACCATTCAGCCAACTCAGGCCATTCTCAAGCAATTGTGGCCGGTTCTCAAGAGTCGGGCTACAGAGGCAGTGAAGGACGGTAGGGCGGCATCCCATGAAATGATGCGTCAGCTTGCCAAGGCGGCAAACTTGCAGCGCTCTCGCCTCAACCTTGCTACTCCCCTCGTCCCTTTCTCTACCACATTCATCGACTTCGGTGCCTTGCTTTCCGACCCACGCAAGTACAACCTTCCACCCTCTCTTGATGCGTCCGTTGTTGGTGACTTCATCACCTACCTGGAGTCGGTCTTCTTCACAAGCTACGAGTTGGTGGGAGCGCTTGCTACCAGTATTGAGACGGCCCAGGCTGCGAACCTTAGCCGAGATGCTTTGATTGCCGAGTTCCAGAAGAAGTACGCCGCGTTCCGCAAGACGAAGGTGGTCAACCGCTTCACCTGGCCTGCTACTGCCGAGCTCATCCACCTCTTCCGCGAATTCACCTCCATCCCCGCTCGCGAGCGAGCACAACTGGCTGCTGAAGAGGCAGAGGCCGCAATCGCTACCACAACCCAGGCCCCAGGTAGGGAAGAGAACGCTCGCGTTGAACCTGCGCGAACCACCCCAGTTCCACTTGCAATCAGGGAGGAGCCCTGATGAAGCTCGGACCACTCCTCGACCAGTTCAACGACTACTCTCGGGTGGCCTACACTGCTGGACTGAAGCTCACCGTAGACGACATCGCGTTGTTTCTTCGTGAGTTCCTGACAAAGCGGACCTTCAAGCTCCTCGGGGCATTGTTCTATGGAGCCTCATCAAAGATTGACGGAGAGCCTCGCTTCATCTTCGATGAGAACATGACGACGGAAGAGCACTTCCAGGAAATCATGCCCATCCTCGTCGAGGCTTACACCAAAGCCTACGGTGCACCATCCGGTTCTTCGTTCACTCAAGATTGGCCCGCTGCTCCCTTCGTTGCCGACTCCGAGCAATCTCGTGCTCGCGCTGCGAAAATCAAGGAGCGCATCGCGGCGTACAACCAACTCACCATGCCCTTTCGCCTTCGCAAGACCATGTACCATCGCATTCACACCATCGGTTACTCGTACACTGCAGGGCGAGTCATCAGCCGCCAGTCACGTGACGACAACCCCGTAATCCTCTCTGACTACGACCAAGTCAACGACATGCTTGAGGACCCGAACACCTACATGGACTCCCTCTACGGGGGCAAGAGCGAGAACCTCCGCGACCTTTGGTTCGAGTACACCACCGAGACTGGTGACAACCCCAAGTTCGGAGTCTTCGACCTGGACAACCCAGCGCAGTTGCCTGACGCTGAACACAAGCGCGTGGTCCGAGAAGTGTCGAAGCAGCTCCGCGACTCAGGGCGGGCCCACATCATCATGTTCACCGGCAAGAACTACCAAGTCTGGTTCGCACCCCGAGAAGACGAGCGCTTCGACCACATCACAAACGTGGCGACGATTGCAGAGGGAATGGCCTTCAAGGCTGGGTGCATCGTTGGTCGCAGCAAGGCTTACCGAGATAGGGCAGTTGTGGAGCAGAAAATCTGGTTAGACACCAGCGTCTTCAAGCGTAAGCAGAAAATTGGCTTCTTCTTTGGCCTCCACTACAAGCCAGGGAAGGACCTGAATGCAAGCACCGGTCTGGCACGTGTCCCAGTCCGTCGAGAGGAGCTGAGCAAGTTCGAGCCTCTCGTGGACGCACACCCAGAGACGGTGATGCAGAACTTCGATGCACTCAAGGCACGGGTTGATGCCTTCTGTCAGGCTGTTGAGTTGGGAGACGGCTTCCCATTCAGCGACTCAGGCTACCCCTGCTACCGCACTCCGCGCGACAAGCCCGACAAGAAGAACAAGCTCGCTGTGCAACTCAACGACTGGAAGTACAAGCCTCGCTTCGTGGAACTGAGCAAGGACGTGGTCGGGGAAGAGGCACTGATGAACGACGAGGTTGTCCTCACACCCAAGCTCGATGGCTGGGTGGGGCTGATGTCCTACAACCGCATGGGCGGCTTCAAAGTCAACGGTAAGTCGCTTGACACGACCCAGAAGCGAGAAGGAATCAGCAACAAGGTGGAGGCAGAGCGGCAGACTGCAATTCTTTGCACCAAAGGCGGCATGTTTGCGTGGGACAACTACCTCACGCATGAGTTCGAGCGAGCCTGTCGTAGCCTTGGAATCGCTCAAGCCACTGTGGTTGGTGAGCTGATTACCTACGACTCGGAAGGCAAGGTTGCTGGGGTTGGTTCAGTTGGTTCTATCCTCTCTCGACAAGAAGGAGACATCCCCGCTCACGACAACCGAGACTTCCGTAAGCTGAAGTTAGTAATCACTGACGTACTGGAGTTCGATGACCTTTCTACTGACGACCTGCCCATCCAGCAGCGACTTGACTTGATGAATGGCGTTGACTTGGACCGAGTGAAGGTCACGAACTACCTGGTCATTGACGATGACCACCAAGAAATGTTCGATGCTTTCTGGTCGCGGGAAGTAGAGCGTAAAGGAAACGAAGGCGTGATTCTCTACGGTGGCGGTCGCCGCTACAAGGTCAAGAATTACTACACTCTGGACGCTGCGATTATCGGAATTGACACGACCTCAAAGGTTTGGCAAGACAAGAAGCGCACTCTCCCCACCGTCATCATTGCCGTTTCCAAGACCACCGCTAAGGGTCCAGTTTACATTGCCTTTCAGCGCGTCGGTTCTTTCATGTTGAACAAGCAGGAGAGAGAAGACCTGTTCCAACGAGTGATGGGTGAGGAGACCGAAGAGTGGAACTTCGCTAACCACGTTCGCGTCCTTGATGACCTTCAGGAGGGCCTCATCTTCGTTGAGCCTACTACTGTGGTGGAAGTTCGATACACCGGCCTCGGCCCAGAGACCAAGCCTGCCTATGGTCTGCGCAAGAAGCAGCAGCGGGGAGGGGGGCGTTCATTCACTCTTCGTCCGGAGTCTGCCTACGGCTCCCGCCGCCTTCTGGGAACCCCTACCCTTACTCGCGTCCGCTACGACAAGAGTGTGGATAACCCAACGGATATTTCAGAGCGCCAGGCTGACGGGGCTGGCGGCTTGATGATTGGAAAGCGCAAGAAGGTGATTGTAGACGAGGGTATCGAGAACCCGCAGATGCCCTCCGTTATGCGCGTCCGTACGAACCCCCTTTACGGGTACTCCGCCGGTCCCCGCTACGTTGCAGGCGGCGGCCCAGACAGTGGCTACGGTAAGTACGGCCCCGGCCACCCTGCTGCTTCAGACGCTCGCCTCTCGATGGAGAAGGAATTCACTGGTCAATCCTGGCAAGGCAAGTCTGACTGGAAGCCCCACTACCGCCCAAGTGTGTGGAGGGAAGCGCGACAAACTCCCGATGGCGGAGCCAACTACTACCCAGACCTAACTGGCTTCCCAGCCAGCATGTCTGACGCTATCTTCGACGAGCGAGGTCCAATCATTTCGTCCAAGGGAGAAAGCCCGATGTCCAAGTACGATAAGTTCCGCAGCCTCCTCACGGAAGAGTACCATGAAAACCCAGAGCAACAAGCCCTCGATGCAGAGTACGCGATGGCGCTTGCAGTAGATGAAGGAGAAAGCGACGACAGGCGAGACTTCGTCCGCCAGTCTATGGGTGGCGCGGTTGACCTCACGCGAGGCGCGATGCTCACCAAGCATCCTCGCCCCTTGCCCGAAGTTCTCCTCAACCCCGCCTCTTCCAATCAAAACTGGAACAGCCGACTCGAAGACTACCGAGCCATGCGGTCCCAGTGGGAGAAGAAGCCGCAGCCAAAGCCAGACTGGGACTCAGTGGCTTCAGGCACGTTCTCTTCTTGGGAGCTTCCCTTGCTCGAAAAGGGCCGACTTTACCTTGAAGCTGAGGAAGCCTACAAGTACACGGAAGCAGAAGAAGCCATAATCGGGAGTCGCCTCCCAACACCTGCAGGCGGCGAAGCCCACCTGTTCAGTAGCATCGTCATTGACGAAGTGGAGGAAGAAGACGATGACGAACCGGGTCAGGATTCTGCTTGACCACACCCCCTTCCCAGGGGCCGGTGAAGACTTCGGTGGCCACAAGGTCATCGAGTCAGTAATGGACGTGTCAGGGCGTAACTGGGAGATTCACCTCAAGGGTAGCCTGTCCAAGTCTCAAGTGAAGAGCGCAGTCTCCGAGCTTACGGCGGCTCCTTTCGCTCTCCCCGTCGAAGACGATTACTCCCTTGTGGAGTTCCGTGCAAAGGGGATGACCCACGTTCGTACAAATCCCCCAGGCAACGCAACCGTTGTTCGCGGCCACATGTACTACGCCCGCCCTAACCCTATCACTCCCTCACAGTTCCAGGTTGAAATGGATGAGATGCTGATTGACAATCCAGAGGAGCACTTCGTCAAGCACAGTGCTCCTACAGATGCCGCGCTCAAGAAGAAGCTCTGGAGCTTTGTTACCTACACTGGGGAATCCTACGGATGGTACAAGGGTGGAGATGTCTACCACCGCCGGGCTTCCATCATCATGCCGAAAATCAAAATCAACAAGGCACTGGAAGGAGCCACGATGTTCTACCACACTCACCCTGCAAAGGATGAGCCGTCTCTGACATCTGCTGACGACATTCAGTTCTATCTCGACCTTCACTTCGCATGGGGCATCAAGACCTTCTACACGGTCATGAAGCACAAGATGGACAAGTTCACCATCAAGGCAAAGCCTGGTGGGAAAGAGAAGTACCTACGGATGGAAGAGGAAGCCTTCGTTGACGCGGTCGATGCGCTCATCGGCAAGGGAGAAGAAAGGGCCGAGAAGGAGGTGAAGAAGGAAGCGCCCGAGACAGACTACCAGAACGCAGTGACCGCAGAGATGGTCCGGCAGTTCAACAAGAAGTACTCGTCCATCGCGGAGATTTCCTTTCGTCCCAGTGTCAAGAAGGCTTCAGCTGCCGCTGCTGCCGCTAAAGAATCACCCCGCTACCTCTGGGGCGCGCGTTCCAACCCAGGTCCGAACCCGCCCATCAAGCCGGAGCAGAAGTACATGGCGTCGGCTCTGAACGAGCTCAAGGGTCTGGACTACGCCTACGAACACTACGGGGGCGACGAGTACGCACACACCATGTACGTCTACTGGTGGATGCGACACCACTTCATGCCCACGCCCCAACACAAGGCGGGACGCCTCTACAAGCTCCAGCCATTTGGCCTCGACTCCGAGGCTCGCGGCCAGCTTCGCTCCTACCTTTCTACTACCATCGCAGGCTCCTGGACCTACCTGGACGCCATGTTCATCATTGGCCTGTACCACGACATCGCCAAGCTCCGAGAGAAGAGCGACAGTCGCCACCACTCCACCATTGGTGCGGAGATGTTCCTCCAAGAAATCCAGGCAGAGCTCAACCTTCCCTCTCAGGTAGCAGAAGACATTGCTCACGTTCTCTCAACTGACGTAGGACGTAGGGGGATTGACGACGAAACCTTCCGAGCGCAAGTTGGCGACTACTACGGGGTGGCCAAGCTGATGCAGATGGCTGACGTCTACACCCACCATCCGTTCATGTTCACCAACAGTGCGCGTGCCGCCAAAGAGAGCGGAGCGATTGAGTACAGTGACGGGCAGATGTACAAGGACTACGCGATGACCGAGCTCGTCGATGACGTGAAAGACTTCCTCGATGCATATGCACGCCCCAACCCACCTCCGGTTCCAGTCTTCGTCAAGTGGCGAGGCAGCTACAACCGTGGGAACTTCGACATGGACATCGTGGAAGCCACCCTCGAAGACTTCGACCAGCGCAACGTCCCCGACCAAGATGGGAAGACTGGAAGTAAACAAGGTGGAAGTGGAGGCCACCTGTTCTACATGCGGTTCAATCAGACACATGTCAGTTCTATCCCTGAAGGAACTGTGGTCAAGGCAAGCCTCGCGCTCCGCACCGGCGTTCTTCTCGTAGATGTGTCCAGCCCCCCAGCAGATGCGGGGCTTCAGTACGCTCAGGAAATCTACGAGCTTGTCGGTACCGAACTTCAGGCATCCTTCCCCGATGTCGAAGTTGAGGTCGTTGAGCCAGAGCCAATGGTCAACCCCCGCAAGGCTGCTCGCATTCAGCTCATCACACTCAGCGGCCCCTCGGGGTCAGGCAAGAGCACGGTGCTCCGCCACCTCCTCAAGTCCATTCCCGATGCCGCCGCCCCTCCTACCTACACTACTCGTCCCCGTCGTCCTACCGACGGCAACGACCGTCGCTTCATGACCAAGACCGAGTTCATGAACGGCATCAAGCGCGGTGACTTCGCTGAATGGTACCAGGCTGGTAGTGGTCACTTCTACGGGCGCAAGCTCGAGGACTTCCTCGGTTCCTATGCGATTGTGGACGTCAGCTTCCGTGGGATGGAGTACTATCGGAAGCTCTTTCCCAACACTCACACCGTCTTCCTCGCACCTGACCCCAAGATTTCCGTCAAGGAACGGGCCAAGAAGCTCTACAAGCGTGGGGGCATCAGCAAAGAAGAGGCCATGCGACGTGCTAAGGTCGGTAGGCAGATGGCCATTGACGCCAAGAAGTACAACTTCGACGTCACTGTTCAGATGAAGGATGGTGAGTACACTAAGGGAGCCAACGAGGTTCTGGAGTCAATCCCCAGGGATAACCCAGCGCGTTCTGTTCCATGGCGTGAGATTACGGAAGAAGACGCCGCAAGAGTCGCAGCAGTCAGGCAAGCAGAGTACTTGCGAGAAGGGCAGTCTTGGAACGAGAAGACCCGACGACTTATCGACTCAACCAACTGGATGGCTATTGAAGGTACTCACAATGACTTCAACAACTACCCCCGTGCACACAAAGCACCATCGTGGTACAACACTGTTCAGGATGACGACCGAAAGTACGGAGTGGTGATGAAAAAGCCAGGGAAGACCCTGTTTGACTTCAACCCCATCGTCGAGGTTCCTCCAGTGCTGGGTGGTGACGAAGAGAATGCCCCCACAGTCAATGATGAACCACTCAACAACCCACCAATTTCAGAGCTGATGAGCGATGCAGACCGCTACTACGTAGACCAGGTCAAAGAAATGGTCGAGCTTGTTTCCCCGCTTTACATGGATAGCGAAGGGCGTATCATGGGCGTGTTTGAAGTCCCAGTAGTAGCGAAGCGCGACGACGGTAAGATTGGCCGCATCGGGACCAACAGACTTCTCTTCTACACGCGCACTGGTGAAGGCACTCCTGAAGTAAAGGCCCAGGAGATTCTCGACGACCCCGGTACAAGCAACTACGACTTGATTGCCGAGTCACCCAGCTTCTCCCATCATGGCCTGGGAGACGGTGACTGGGACTCTCTCGGATGGAGTTGCATGATTGGGGTTAATCGGGGGAAAGGTTGGGGTGCGCCCAAAAAATGGTACATCAAGCCAAAAGTTGAGACGTTTTCAGCCACGATTCCGAAGTTTGAGGCACCAGCCTCTACCTGGGAGGAAAAATTTTCTCGGCGCTTCGGCCATCGAACAATGTACTATGCCTCCCTCGCAATCAGAGAGCTCTATCCTGACAAAGACAAGCTCGTTCCCATTTCGCTGAACGTGATGGACCTCTATGGAAGGTACAACCTCCGTGGATTCAACCGGAACGAAGGAATTGCAATCAACTGCTTCCTCCATGAGTTTGGAGCAGTGCGCTCAAAGTACGCAATACTTTCTGAGAGCCATCTTCCACGTTCCAACCCCTCCAAGGAACTCTTCGACTGGTTCACCGAGTGGGTGCATCTCATCAACATGAAGAACAAGGAACTCAAGGCGTTCCTTGATTCTCCACTCGGGAAGAAGGCGGGACTGTCGAAAGAAGAAGCAGACGCCCAGGGTATCAAGAGTGGCCGCGTTAGTGGGCGTAGGATTCTCAAGATGCGAGCCAAGCTCGGCCTCGCAGGTCCCAAGGACTACATCAAAATCGGCCCACGTATCATTGAGTCCTACTACGAAAAGGCCCTGAAGGAATGGACTGGTCCGTCAGACGACGCACTCGACGGAGAAACTGATTGGGACTGGTGCAAGCGACAGGTTCGCTTCGTGAAGCGTCACGGAGCTTTCCCCTACAACGCCAACCAGAAGGGACCACTTGTCAGAAAGCAGAAGACTCAGAACCAAGTCTCCCGCCGCTTGCTTGGACTTTGGGTCTGGGGACACGACCCCTGGCGATGGGCTCGCAAGCACGGTGTCGCAAAGATGCCCAAGTGCCCTGACGTTCCTTGGATTGGAATGACGGAGAAGCGCAAGTACGGGAAGGTCGAGGTGAAGATGAACCCCCACTACACTCCCCCTCCCGGCATCTCTATGTTCCCAGGAGAATTGCACCAAGGTCCAGCTGCGCTCTATCAGCAGACAGTTTCGATTACGCAACTCACCAACCCACCTGCGGACTCCCTCGCAGAAGACTGGGCTTACGAGCAGCCGAACCCCCGTATTCCAAAGAAGTACGAGGGACAAGACCCCAGCGAGCATTCTGACCTGTACACCGACGAAGAACCTACCAACACCATTCAGGGACTTGGCTTCAAAGACAAGGAGACCGCGGAGCGCTCAATCAACATCATCAAGAGGTCGGGGAAAACCCATGCTCACAAAATCCAGGCAGCCATGGCCATGGAACAGCGAGCAAGGTTCCACCCCAACGCCACACCTGGAATCCAAGCGGCACAGAGAGTGTATGCTGAATTCATTGAAGAGATGAAGGAGAAGACCAAGCGCAACCCACGAACCTTCTCAGGAATCAGGGAGGCTCACGAACACTACAACTACCCTGGCTCTCACAGGACGGGGACAGTAATCGAGGATGGGCTCGTGGTCAGGAGCTACTCCAATAATACTGGCCACGATGAGGTAGCCCCAGACGGCAGCACCATTGAGTACATGTTGAAAGAAGACAGGATTAGGGCTGCCTTCCAGAACACCAAAGAAGCCGGCAAGACGCTCCGGTTCTTCTTGAAGACGGGTACAAACGAAGTCACAGACATGGGGGAGTACTCGGTGGAGGAGGTGGGTACGACCACCGTTAGGCTCTCAAAAGAGACAATCGAGAATCCCCGCACCCCCGGCGGAAAGAAGGTCCCCACCCGCTACCTCAAGGGGCTGACCAAGCTCGAGCGCATGATTGCGGAGGATGAAATCGACAAGGGCTACGAGTACGACACTGACGACCCTGAGGCGTACAAGTTCTGGAAGTCCGACATTAAGGCCACCGCTCGCGGGTTGAAGATTGGCCCATCAAAGCACAAGGAAGAGTACTACCGTAGGTACAGGAAGAACATCGACCCTGACTACAAGCCGAGCGGCAGCACCCCGAAGCGCAAGTTCGTCAACAGGATTACCAAGGAGACTGGAATCAAGCGCTCTCTGATTGAGAAGGTCTACAGCAAGGGCTTGGCTGCATGGCGTACCGGCCATCGGCCAGGTGTGCAACAACACCAGTGGGCAGCAGGTCGAGTCTACGCCTTCGTAGTGGGGGCAGATTCATCTACAGGACCGGGTAAGCCAGACCATACGCTGGCTGTTGAAGCGGGGGTGCGATGATGGACCCAACTACCTACCCCTCCTTCCGCCCTATTACTAAGGGTGTAGACGGAACGGTCATCGCCATCCTTTCTCATGATGACTGGCAGAGCTTCGTCAACGAAATCATCGGCCAGCCCGGCTACGACGAGTGGTACAGTAAGCCCGCTACGAAGAGGCTCTACAACCTGACCGGCTTTGGCTACTTCCCCAGGGGAGTGACCATCCCCCTCTCCGGCTCTCCTACCATTGTTCTTGACCAATCCTACATGCACGACAAGAAGCTGATTGCTCATGAGTACGGGCACGTGCTTGGAATGGGGCACACCCCAATGCCCTACACCATGAACTCGGTTGCATGGCTTCGCCTGCATGATGCGGAAGGACTGATGGGCAAGTTCGAGAGCAACTTCCCCGAGCTTAGCGCACAGATTGTTGACACTCGCCCACTACAGGTCCCAACCTGGGTGGGAGCAGCGGCAATTCTCCTGTATTTCACCCGCTAAGCTTTTCCTCACCCTTTACTGAGTAGAGACCGTGGTAGCGAAGCGGCTCATCGAAAACGTCGCCAAGCGACACACCGCAGTAGTCGGTCAGACGCGCTCGGGTAAGACCTATGCGACACGTCTCATACTGAAAGAGCTGCAGAATAGGAACATCCACACGATTTTCTTCGACCCCAAGCACGACGACGGATATGCCGACCTCGGGGAAATCTGCTACACCCCAATGCAGTTCTACGCCAGGCTTCTTTCCAAGACTCCCCGCATCATCTACCGCCCCAGTCCTGAGAAAGCGAAGCGTCAGCAAGAGTTGACTCGAATCATTGACTTGACGTTCGAGGTCTCCAAGACCAGGGGCTACAAGCAGATTCGCAGAGTCATCGCAATCGACGAAGTACAGTTGATGGTGAAGAAGGGAGGGAACGATGGTATCGAAAAGCTCTGGACAGTCGGAGCCGGACAAGGCATCCTCGGGCTTGCAATCACTCAGAGGATTCAGCTGCTGAACGAAACCATCTGGAGCCAGTCAGAGAACAAAATCCTGTTCAAAGTAGAAGACCGCCCTGAGTACCTTAGGAGTAGGAACCTTGACCACTTCACAGAGCTTCTTCCTTTCTTCCAAGCTCCTGAGAACCGATACTGGTTCTACGCTACCATTGGGGATGGTACGTGGAAGAAGCACCCACCTGCAGGAAGTAAAGACGGTAAGCAGAAAGAAAGTACCGGCACGTCCAAGAACATGCGACGACTGCGAATGAACCGATGGAGCTCGTAATCACCCTCCCCCACGGCTCTACCCCTACTGGAGATGGTAGGCGCACTTCTGACGAAGGCGCACTACAGATTCTCCCCTACCTGGAAGAAGCGTTGGAATCACTGCAAGTTGATTTCATCTCTCTGGTTGGCAAGGCCAGCAGAGACATCATTGACCTCAACCGCCTTCGTGCTCACTCTCATCCCTACCTTGAACAGGTACGAGAGGAACTTCTACAGGCAGTCGTTCACATTGACCTTCACTCCTTTCCCTATACAGAGAAGGATGAGGAAGAGAACTTCCTCACTTCTACTGGGTACGACCTTAGGGTGTGGAGTACTGCCCCCGTTGTTCTGTTCAACACCCCTGACGTGACGAACGTAGATTTTCTCGAACACATCGAGCAAGCCCTGACAGAAACAGGGATGAATGTGGTAGAGGAAGTAGGAGGGTACGAGAACTACCTCTCTTCTCTGAGCAACGTACTGATGGATGTACCATCAGTGGTCATTGAGGTGAACGAGGGGGAAACCCAGGATTACCGGGCCCTGGCGGGGGCGATTGCGACGGGGGTGCTGGACTTCCTGAACTTCTTCGCGCCAACTCTTCAAGACGACGAGCTTCCTGCTGCTGATGACGCATAAGCGCAGCAACATGCTGCCTGAGTAGCTGAAGAGCCCAGGCCACTGCATGGCTTCGGTTCTGGAAAATGCGGTACTGAATACCCTGGTCAATGAAGGTCAGGTCTTCCCCATCAAGGGTAATCGACACCGCCTGCTTACGACCCACGTGCTTGGCACGTTCATCATGGTTATCAGGATTGGGATGTGGTAGTATGTGATACCATCACATACCATCGCAATCCTGTTTATACCAGGTAAGTTGCTCGGGGGACTGTAGGAGGCACCGAGATGGTTTCGGAGTTGGTCATTGTGAACCCCCGGAAGAAGTCCCGCCGTGCTACCTCGAAGACCAGGAAAGTGAATAAAATGGCAACACGTCGCCGTACCACAACGAAGCGCAAGGCGCCTAAGCGCCGCAGGACGACCACCAAGCGCCGCGCACCCGCGCGCCGCAAGACGACCCGTCGCAAGTCGACGCGTCGCAGCACCACGAAGCGCCGCAGCACCGCTGCGCGCCGCTCTGCTGCTGCCCGCAAGGCGGCCAAGACCCGCGCGGCCAACAAGCGCCGCCGCTCCCTCGCGGCCAAGAAGGCTGCGGCCACCCGCCGCCGCAAGACCTCCCGCCGCAAGACGACGAAGCGCCGCAAGTCGCCCTCTCGCCGCCGCACCACGCGCCGCAAGACGAGCCGCCGCAAGTCGCCTGCTCGCCGCCGCACCACGCGCCGCAAGACGAGCAAGCGCCGAGGCACTGCCCGCCGCCGCCGCGTCGCTCGCCGCTCCACGACCCGCTCCCGCAAGATGTCCATGAAGAACGTCTACAACCACATCAAGAGCAACATGACCGCGTTCGAGTCCATCGCTGCCCTCAGCATCGGCCTCATCGCGTCCGTGCGCCTCCCCGCCATGGCGGAGAACCTGCTCAGCCGTGCTGGTCTGACCTTCTCCCTCACGGACAAGGCCTGGAAGGCTCCTCTGGCTGGCGGTGTCCTCACCGGCGCCCTCGGCTACGCCCTCTACAGCTTCGGCGTCGTCAACATGACCACGGCGAACACCATCGCTCTGGCTGGCGCTGCTGTCACCATGCTGAACCTCGCGAACGGCTACTTCGGTCTGCCACTCCCCGGCATCGCCCTCCAAGCGGGTACCGGCGGGTACCACTCGTTCGGCTTCCTCGCTGGCGACACGCTCCCCGACTCGGGTAACGTCATCGCCTTCGGCGGACTCAGCGGCATGCACGACGCAGAAATGGTCCCCATGACCGGAATGCACTCCGACATGGGCCGCGTCGTGAACGTCTTCTGAGGTGATTCCTCTGAACCCGTACACGAGCTCCCTTGGGGCGGCGTACGACCCGTACGCCTCTGAGGCTGGGTCCTCCGGCTTTGTCGACGGCGACAACCGCATCATGAACACGCTGAACACTCCGGTGTTCGCCGGGTTCGATGTCGGTCACATCGCCCTCGTGGTCGGTGCCCTGTACCTCGCCAAGATGATGAAGTGAGCCCAGCTCACTGACCCATCCCCAAGACGGATTCGCGCGACAAGGTAGAGCGTGAGCTCGGTCGGCCCTCCTGGTCCTGACCTTGCTCCGCTCACCTTAAGACGAGAGACCCCGTGGTGAGTACATGCCCCGATACGTTGCACCCTCCGGTGGTAGTAGCGGTGGTACTGCTGCCATCGTTGACAACTCAGGTACTCCTGCACTTGCAAGCGGAATTACCGAAGGTGAGGTCAAGACGCTTCTCAACCTCGAGAACGCCGACATTGTAGCTGCCGTCGAAGGAGAAACTGGGTCAGTTGACTTCACCGGCGACATCACAATTGCCGCAGGGAAAAAGCTCACAGCTCGTCGACTCAATACCATCTCGGTCGATGGCGATACCACTCTGAGCGAGAGCAGCCACGCTGGACGCTACATTTTCGTTACAGACTCCAACGACGGAGCCAAGCCCGTGATTACGCTCCCTGAAAATGCAGGGTCAGGGGTTCGCTTCCTCCTCATTGGGACCCACGAATTTGAAATCGCCAGGAGCGGTTCTGACACTCTAAACGGGGGTACGGCCAACATCGACGTACCCATTAACGAATTCGTGACATGTGTGTCGGATGGCTCCAATTACTTCGTAAGCAAAATTCAACAGGAAGTGTTCATCGTCTCGTTGTCAGATGAGACGAGCGACTTGACTGCGGGGACCGGCAAGGCAAGCTTTCACATGCCCTTCGCCATGACCCTTACTTCCGTAAAGGCCACAGTCAATACCGCACCAACCGGTCGAACCATCGAAGTGGACATCAACGAAGGTGGCTCTACCATCCTATCCACCGAAATCAGCATTGATGTAAACGAGAAAACCTCAACTACCGCTGCTACCCCAGCTGTCATCAATGATGCCGACCTGGCCGACGACGCCTTGCTTACCTTCGACATCGATAATGTCGGCTCAACCGTTGCAGGTAAGGGCCTGAAGGTCACACTCGTCGGCATCAGGACGTGATTGCCTGCCAACCCACATCATCAACTCCTACGCGGTAGTACCTGGTGTTACCCCGTACAACCTTGCTGACTTCGACGGAGTTACTCCTGTTGGAATCAATTACAACTTAACCCAGGAGGATGCTTCTGGCCAGAACGCCGGGACCAACATCATAACTGGGATTGCGGCTACAAGTACTCACTTCTACGTCACCAACACCGGTGACGGCAATGGGTTTTACTCGTCGACTACGGAGCTCTTGTCGGAAATTGCCCTCGATAGCACTGACGGGATTGTTTCTCAGCGAGACAACATCACCACTATTGTTTCCGCCGGAATGCGAGACATGGACCTGGACTCTACCGGCAAGTACCTGCTCATTGGAGGGAACGGTACCAACAATGTGTTCGCAGCGGAGTACGCGACAGCTGGGGACATTTCGAGCTCACTTACGGGCAAAGGAAGCATCAGCAACCCTCTTGGCGGTGGTATCAATTCAGTCTGCTGGAGCAATGACGGAACCAAAGTTGGTATTGGTACACAACACGGCAACGACAACGTGTTCAGGTCCTACACGGTAAGCACTGCCTACGACCTAAACAGTACAGTGACTCCGATGAACGCGGGGTCATTGAGCGATAGCCTTGGTAGTGGGGTAAAGAGGTTCAGCAATGATTCAGCAACTAACGGCTTCGCCGCTGGAATCGCTTACAACGACGATGGAACCAGAGTCTACGTGAGTCAGAAGAAGGCGGTTCGAGAATACATCCTTAGCACTGCCTACGACCTAAGCACAATGGGTTCGGTGAATTACACACTTGACTTGAGTAACTTCATTGGCGACCGTGACTTGGGCCCAGTGTACACTACTTCAGGAGTCCCAGACATCGCCAACGGAATCGATTGGTCATCCGATGGTCGCACTCTTTTTGTCACTACTGCGTTCGGTGGTACCATCACGTCAGCAATCACTGGCACTCCTGGACCCGAAATCATCAACGGTGGTAGGAGCTTCCCTGGTCCCGACGTCAACACCTTCCCCGCCTTCACCATTTCTATCTGAGAATTCAAGTAGTAGGTGTAGAGTACTCTACCTACCCAGGGGCAACCTGGGCCGGGAGCCCCCTGGGCGGGCTTTGGGTGTTTGGCCCTCCTCTACTCCCGGTCCACCTCTTCCTTTATGGTCGGAGTGAAGCACACGTATCTTCATGGCCACCATTACCAGCCAGCTCGAAGCCATGATTACCGACCTCCAAAGCCTCATTGCGGACGCCGAAAAGGTGGACCGTGGACAGAAGGCTGCGGGCACTCGCGTCCGCAAGGGACTCCAGGGCCTCAAGCACTCTGCGGACTCTACCCGCAAGGCGATTCTCGCCCTCCGTGACTGAGCTTTTCAGCCTCGGCTCCCACTTGCCCTTGTAGTGTAGTTTGGATAACACGTTGGCTTGCGGAGCCATCACCCCAGGTTCAAATCCTGGCAGGGGCGCTCAGAGAGCCACAATTGCTACCAGGTTAGCGACCAAACCGGCTGCTACCAAAATTTGGGTAGTTTTCCACCGAGAGTCTACCCTCTGAGCCACATCTTTGATGATTTCTTGGACTTTCTCCGAAATCTCGTCTACCTTTGCTTCTGTTTCCTCAGTAAGGTCCAGCTTCAGACGCACCTCACTGTTGATTGCAGGGATGTTGAACTTCACTCTACCATCTCCAAGTAGTCTCGTCCCAGGAGAACCCCGTAGGAAAGTTCTCCCCTGTCTGCAAGTGTGACCTCGAGCTCAAAGAGCCCTTCGCTTGTTTCCACCACTACAGACACAAGCTCTCTCTTCTCCTTTCCATTGGCGTTGCGCACTGTCACTTCCCCTATAGAAGGTAGAGAGAGAAGGTCAGCAAAGGCATAGTGGATAGAGGAGCGAGAAGCGCCGGTGTCAAGACGTGCGACGGCATCAACCGTCCATCGCACCTTACCGTCAGGGTTTGCGAGCGTTGCTTCCACAGTTCCCATCATCAGAACGTCACATCCGGGCGAGAAGGAGCGACGACCCGCTTCACCGCCTCGAGCGCGTCCTCATCAAGCAAGGAGAGAGTACCCTTAGTGTACTGAATGAGAAGGGAGCGAATGTAGGTAGCGACAGGGAGGCCATTTTCGTCCGCCAGGTGCTTGAGCTTGAGGAACACTTCCTCTTCCATGCGAATCTGCACTTGGTGGGTCTTGCTCATGAAATCACAGACCCCTTCAGGGCGGTCTTAATGCTTGCCACGGTCAATCAATCCTGTACGTGTCATTACGAGTTCCACTAAAGCCTACCAGTGAGTACCAAACACTGTATCGACTTTACAGAACATTCAGTCAGTTTATACCTGAAGCGCTACACCCCCAACTTGTCCCCCCAACAACCGGGACACTGAAACAACAAGGAAAGTGAAACCATGGAGATGCGCCCCTACTACGACCGCCCCGTCGCCACAATCGATGCCTACGTTACCGAAATCATTTCTGCAGTCGCCAGCAACTTCAAGCACTGGGGCGACTACAAGTACGTCTGGCCCAAGCAGGGCTACGGTAAGGGTGTCCTCCGTGCCGACCAGTTCTCCATCCTCGGAACCTTTGGCCAGTGGCTCGTGCCCTCCTCCGGTTCCTCCGGCAACCCCAACCAGGTGACCGTCGACTCGTTCGGCTGGGCCCAGCGTGTCCTCGACTTCAAGACCCTCGAGGAATTCTACTACCTCATCATGGGTGTGCAATACCCGGTCAGCCCCTTGCTCATCACCGAGCACCAGTGGCGCATCTCCGGTGTGGAGACCCCCGTCATCGACCAACAACTCTTCGAGGTCCTTGAGGAACCCTTCTGCTGGTACGAGATGCCGGTCATTGTGGAACCTGAGAAGACCATCGTCTGTGCTCACCGCGTCGTCGGTGGCCTGGCCAACTACGGCAACTCGACCATCGCGGGCGCTGAGAAGTGGCGCGTCATCGGGTCCGTCATCGGCCAGCACCACGAATTGATTCAGCAGCGCCAGAGCATTGGGGAGCTGAGCTGAGACCCTACGGGTCTCAAGGAGATACTACGGAGGTGAAATGAATGGCAATTGTTGCAGGCATGGACCTCGGCTTCGGCTCGCAGGTCAAAGTCGTCACCACCAACTACCTCGTCGTGAACGCGTCGGCGGCCACGGACCTCGCTGTTTCGCGGTTCCTTCAAATCGTCAACAACTCCCTGTCTCAGGGAGCTACCACGACCGACCTTCGCATCAAGGGAGTCACCTTTGACTACATCCTGTGCGACGGGACCGCCCCATCGAGCATCACGAGCCCGAGCATCATCGACGCTACGGGAACCACCACGGTGCCCTTGATGGGACCCTCCCCGTCGGTTCTCGGTGGGCAGGCTGACCTCGCAGGTCACCAGAACAGTGCTGCCGACATTGGCGCAAGCGCCAACGGCATCATCCTGGCTGTCCTCTCTGCTGGTGCAGGAACCATCCTCACCGACGAGGCCAGCTCCCTGTTCGACACCTTTGCCGCTGTCAACCAGGCCGGCCTGACTGATGACGCATCCGTCCTCAGCCACTTGCAGTCGGAGCTCCTCGCAGCTCAGCTGACGGGTACCAGCCTCTCGACCATCGACGTCACCGACGTCCTGGGCGAAGTCGCTGGCGAGACCTTGACGGCCCTCGCCCTGGGCGCGGCTACGGCCAACCTCAACGCGAGCTACGTTGCCGCCGGCAACGCGGCTGGCGACACGGCCACCACGCTTGCCGACGTCACGGCGGACGACAACAAGCTCGGTGTCATCAGCATCACCGCGCTTGTCCGCACCGCTCAGTGAGCCCGCACCCGCGGCCACCTGACCTGACACAGAAGAGCGCAAGCTCTCCCCCAAAAGGGGCGGGCTACGCTCGAAAGTGACGGGTTTGCAGTCCAACCCACTACCCCAGCGGTAGCCTTCCCCTTGGGGGTAGCGCCATCACGGTGCTACCCCCCGGTCGGAGAGGTTATATCGACGGGGGACGTGGGCTCGGATAAGGGCCGCAGGTCCACACCACACACAAACATAGGTGAAAGACATGACAAACGTGAATCAGACCCTCAGGGTGGGTAACATCTTTGGAACCCCATTCGGAACGACGCCAGAAAGCTGCCACGACATGGGCCTCAAGCCCGGATTCGTCATCAAGGCACGGAACAATTTCTTCGTGGTTGAGGCGCGCGAGCCCTTGACCGTGGACTTGTTCTTCACCGACACGGTGACGGTTACTGCGGGCAGCAGCGGCACCGCGGGACAAGTGATTGCCGGTACTGATGACCTCCAGGTTTACGGGCCAAAGTCTGTGGCTGCGATTCTCTCTCCGGGCGCTACCCTGACGAGTGGCTCCTACACCTCTACCATCCTCTCTACTGACTTCGACTCGGGTTACATCAAGTTCGACGACCTGGAGCCGGCCTTCGGCCACCTCTACCACCTCGTCCCCTGTCTGCCCTTCCAGCCGAAGTTCATCGACACGGGTGCCGGTGAGTTCCTCATCAGCGACACGGACACTGGTGGCTCGTATTTGCTCCCTTCCAACGGCGGCATCCCCAATGGTTTCAAGACGGACGCAGCCCACACTCCGGTCGGCATGGTTTCCGCAAAGTGCTACGTCAAGCACCCTGTCGGGGCACCTTACGGGGTGCTTGACGAAGCCCCCGAAGGCGACTCGGGTTCCGCTGCGGTTGGCTCGATTCTCGGTGTGAACGGATTCATTGACTCCTCAATCAGCGTCATCGGAGCCCCCAACTGGGCACACGGTCTGTGGATTGAGCACGGTGAGAACAACCTCCCTGCGTTCCGCATGGTCAACGACTCCGAAGAGTACATCCTCGACGGGCGCTTGCGCCTCCAAGGCTACAAGTACTCCATCGCGGAGCTGAGCCAATCCCAGCTCTCTGACCTGCAGTCGCGTGGTAAGGTGACCTTCAGCATCATCAACCCACAGGGCATCCCAACCTCGAGCTCCCTCAGCGGCCCCTTCCGAGGCTGAAGGGGGAATCTGATTGGCGGACGAATTCATCTACCTGGGAGCACCTCCCAGTGAGACCTCGATGAAGTCCACCAAGTTTCGTGAGGACCGCAGGGTCGTCACCGTTCGACGGTCCAACGTCTTGCTTACCTCGATTGGTGACGGGCGGAGTCTTCGGCTCGTTGACCAAAAGGGCGTTGGTAAGGTCTTGAGCGTCAAGATTGTGGCCGATAATCCCTACGTCAACGTGCTTCTCGAAGTCGATGACTGGCGCAACGAAGGTGAGTCACCTGCTGGCCTGCTTTACGGTGGGACCGGTAAGATGGACTACGGCCTCTACGCTCTCGATGGTGGAAACCCCGCCAAGGGCTACACTGTGATGTACACCCCTCAGCAACCTGAAGCCTTTGAACGGCGATTTCGTGTCGTCGTTGAGAACCGCCTTCCTAAGACGCAGATTTACGGGGCCAACCTCAGCCAGACCATGCCCTCCCCTCTGCCCTTCCCCATCAACAACGGACACTCCGGCGGCTCGAGCTTCTCTGCCCCTCTCCTTTCCGGTGCTTCTACGCAGACTCTCCTTGACGCAATGGCGGCTCCACACTTTGGTGACTTCTACAACTCCCCGGTGTTCAACCAGGCCCTCATCAACAACATCGCAGCCATTCCTGGAGTGGACCACCCCTTCGTGGGCCAAGCAGGAAAGGTAACCTTCACCTCAGACACTCAGGCGATTGCGAATGGTGCAAATGACAGTGTGATTTTCTTTGCCGACCCTACTGGGACTTTCCCCGACACGTCCCAAATCATCTACATCGCCAACCAAAAGGATTCAACGGGTGCACCGAACCCGACCATCACCTCTGGAATCTCAGTGGGTGACCGCCTGATGCTCCGTGATGGAGGGACCCTCCACTTCCCTGGAATTGTGACCAATAAGGCAGCAGTGGCCTCTGGGGCTCTCCCCACAGAGTTCGAAGGACTGGCACTTGGTACATCTGCCGTGGCGCTCACGGTCCAGCCTGGCCTCCAGTCTCCTCCCTCTTCTCTTCAAAGTGGCCTCTCCGGGGACCCATCAGCCGCGGTGGCTGCCAACATCGGTACAATCACCACTAATGCTGACACCGACCCCAACATTCTCATCAAGAGCGTGGAAATCAAGTACTTGTTGGAGGTGAGTCACGATGGTTAGGTACAAGCATCCTGTGGTGAAGTATGCGCATGAGCACCCTGTTCTCTTCGCCCTCTTCGGCTCCGCTTTGGTATTCTCCGCCCCTGCCCGTATCATCGGCAGGACGATTCGCACATTGAAGACTGGTAGCCCCGACCTTGGTGGTCTTGGTGCAGCTCCTGGCTCTCCCTTTGATGAAGCCACCAACCAAATGACCGGCAGTGGTCAAGCCTCTGCCGTTTCCTACCTTGGTGCTCTCCCCATGCCCAACCCCAAGCCCGTTACTGGCGGTGCTCTCTTCAAGCAAGTGTACGAGCATTACCAGCAGCTTGCTGACGAAGGCAAGATGCAGCAAGAGTTTGTCTTGATGGCCGCGAACGAGAAGTACGCGGAGATGAACAGGAGCGGGGCGTACAACATCGTGAAGATGAACGCTCCCCAGCCTGGACAAGGAAAGAACCCTGGCGACTTCTACCGTGACACGGGACACGTGCAGAAAATCCACTCTGACAAGCAGAACCTCGCTAACCCCATCGTTTCTCAGCGAGAAACCAACCGTGGCGCTTCGGTTGCTCCCCCTGTGGAAGGAAAGGTGTACAGGAGCGACGGTAACACGACACCCAACTACCCTGGCGCAAACCAAAGCGTTGTTGACATCATCAGTGGAAGCTCGGCTTTCGCAGGGCTTGGCGGTATTGACCGCCTGAGGTGATTGGATGAAGATGGGCAGTGACCTCGGGGTATTGCACCGTCGTAAGGCGATTGCACGTGCGCGAGCCCAGCTCCCCGAGGCTCAGGCGCTCAACTTCAAAGGCAACACCCCCCATGAGAAAGAGGTCTCAAGCATTGACAACCCAGGCGACTACATGGGCAACGATTCGCTCGGAGCCCTTACTTGGAACTCCCTTCCGCAAGCTGGAGTCCTCGGAGGAGTCAGCTTCACTACCCTTACTTTCCTCGGTGGTGCCGCCATTGGGTACATTCTCTATGACGAGTACAAGAGCAAGTCGCGCTTTGACACCAAGCGCCTCAAGTACGCCGCTAAGGTAGGCGCGTTGATTGGTGGCGGCTATGCTGCTACTCATGCTCTTACGATGGCCGGCCAAAGAGGAATCATCCCAGGAGCTGGTCAGTGATGGCGTTCTTCCCAAGCAAAGCAGAACTCGGTCGCTACGTTAAGGACCACCCCTATGCCTCTGTGGTTATCGCTCTTGTTGCGGCTGAAGCAGGTCGTACTGTTTGGGCGTCTATCGTCAACCCCACGGGCCAGAGCCCCTTCAGCAGCTACTGGAACTTTGGAGGTGCCTACTCCCCCAACTACATGACCCGCTCCACTCTTTCTGCAATGGAAGAGGACGTGAAGTCCCTCAGGAATCAGATTGACACGTCTGCTAAGGTTCCTGACTGGGCTGAGTCCAAGATTTACACTGCGGCTGACCGCATCAACAGTGTGGACGACTACATGAAGCACAGGACCAACCTTGGTCACGTTACCTCTGAGCAAAGGGAGAAGCTCACCAAAATTGAAGGGGAGCTGAGGAAGGCATCACAGATGCACGCTTCTCAAGCCGACCGCATTTCTCACCTTGGAGCATCTACGTCTACTACCACGTCTACCTCCTCTTCTCACGGTGGCAGCCCCAAGACTGCTGCTCCTAACACCTGGGACAGCCACTCTTCCCCCGGAGAGAAGCTCCCGATGTTTGGAGGCCCCAAGACCAAGAGCACCTGGCTCCGCGGCCCACCCTCCATGCGCCGACGAGTCTCCCTTAACCTGACACGTGGCCTTGGTGCCGTTGGTCAGGAACTCCACGAGTCCACTGAAGAGCTGCCTGTTTCGGAGCACTTTGGTTACCTCGGCATGGTCCCTGAATCTGACCCAGAAGGAACGGACAACCTCTACATCTGAAAGGAAGTGATAGACATGTACAACTACGGAAGCGGCTACAGTGCAGCCCCACGAAGCAAGCGAAATGTGCCTTACATTGCACCTCATGACCTGCCGGACAGTATGTTCGGTAGTGTGAGGGCTAACCCCCACTGCCACTGTGCGGGCACTGGAGGTCACTGCATGGGCACCGCAGGTCACTGCCCGTCCCACCGTGGCGGCTTGGGCTCCCTTTCTCTTGGCAAGCTGACCATGACAGAAGCCCTTGGTTTGACCGTGAGCACCCCTGTCATCGTCGGCGTTTCCGCTGCCGCTCTTGCGGTGTCTGCTCTCATTCAGTCAGAGCTCGACATTTACTTCAAGGGCTTCCAGCGCGGTCTGGACCGCAAGCAAGTCGCCCAGCGTAACGCAGCTCTTGGTGCTGCTCTCGGTATCATCGGTGCAGGTGCTTTGGGCTACGTTGCCGTCAAGTCTTGAGACTCCTTTATCCTCGTAAGGAACCTCATTGGGTTCCATGAAGGTCGTGCAACGTCCTGAGCTTAACGTCAGGGCAGCCCCGTGTGTAGAATGTGATGCGGTTACCCGTAGCCACGTTCTCGAACTTCCCGAGTACGAAGAGTACGAGGAAGCACCTGCGGAAGACCCAGACGGAGACGAGTTCGTCATCCGCTACCAGCAGCTCAACGACGCCAAAGTGATGTGTCACAAGTGCTGGGTGCCTCTCAAGCAGAAGGCAGTAAACTCCCTCAACAAGAACTTGGATTCGTGGCTTTCTGACACGTCCTCCAATCTGCGCCGCATCAACCGCTTCTTCCGCCAGTGGCGGTACTACGACTTCGACCACGAGTGTGACGAGGAGACTTGGAGCTCCCTCAAGAAGCTCTCAGATGCAGTGCGGGAGGCGGTTAAGTGAGTGCCGTGATTGCCGCAATCATCGACAACTGCGCAGAATCCCTGCGTGAAGAGGGGGCGGAAGCCCTCATTGTTGGCGTTCGTACCCAACAAGGTTCTCTCACCTTTGTCTACGGCAAGCCTGACCGTGTAGTGTACATGGCGGAGCTCATCAAGACCCGAGTGTTGATGGAGTCCGAGGTTCCCGACGAAGACATGGGCGACAACCTGGAGAGGCTGGTCTAATGGCGCACGACGAGAGAGTCAAGGGAAAAGAGTGGGACCTCAGCAAGAGGTGTCCGGTCTGTGAAGACATGAAGTCGGGTAAAATCACTGACGAGGGGGAACAGGTTCTCATCCCTGGTACCAATGAACCGTTCTTTTGCCCCAAGTGTGGTCACCTTGAGATTCGCTTTTTCTGGCGGATTGGTGCAGTAGAGTCTGGAAGGACTTCTGCCACCGGACACACTCAACTGTGGAGTCACCAGGGAACCATCGAGTGCATGTCCTGTGACTGGAAGCAGGTCGCAGGGTCCGTTCCTTGTCTCGGTCGTCCCTGGGATGAAATCATGGGAGACGGCCTTGACCGCCCAATGCATCGGTCCAAAGAACTGCACCATGCTATCGGTTGGTCGAATGAACACGCGGTCGGACTTAGGAAGGGACGAGAGAAGTACGACCCTGACGCCAAACTTCGGTCCAAAAGGTATAAGGCCAAGCGTGAAGTGCGTAGTCACAGTAGGGAGGAAGGCATAGCCAAGGATGAGCGCCGCACGATTACGTGGGAACCCAACGCTGATGAACAGACCATGCCGAAATTCCGAAAACCAACCAAGAACAAACCAGAAGGTGACCAAGATGGCAAAGGAAATGAATGAGACCACGGTGACGATGACGCTGACCTACAACGGAATCGAGACGACGCTCACGCGCGTTATCTCGAACGTGAACCTGGAGCAGGGCATCGACAGCTTCTCGAAGCAGGTTGCACTGCTCTCGACGCTCTCCGGCGGCCTCGCCAAGCCCGAGTGAGCGCACCGCGCTCCTCCTTACGTTGTACCCCAGCGTAAGCAAGCTACCCTTCGGGAAGCTTGAAGACCACGGGTAGCATGGGTGAAGCCATGAGCCGAATTGTAGGACCCTCCGATAACCGCCAAGGGGATGTTCCCGTTGGTGTTGAAGTCCTTCCCGGAAAGACCACTGGAAAGCTCCAGGTGTTCGACACCGGTGTCCCAACGTTTCCTGATACGAGCGGCGCTGGTGCCTCGGGCTTCACGGCCATTCAACTCGACTCGACAGTCACGGCCTCTTTGAACGACTGGATTACCAAGTCCCGTACACGCGCTTCCGGTGCAGTGCACATCGTTGCAAAGCGCTCGATTACCCTCCTTGCCAAAGGCAGCAACGGAGGCGACATCTATGTTGGCGACGCCGCCACAGATGCAAGCGCTGGAATCGGGTTCCCCCTTACTGGCGGTGCCGCCATTACCCTGGAAATCACTCACGGCTCGGAAATTTTCCTGTCAGTCGGTTCGACTACTCAGGTCCTGTACTGGATTGCAGTCTGAGAGGATTCTCAGCCTACGGCCTGTAAAGGCACCTTTATCGTCACTCCCAAGTGAGTAGAGGATAATGTCAGTCACCGACGCATCCCAACAGTCATCCGAAACTGCTTTGTCCATCAACATCGCACATGCACAGGTTGTCGCGGACACCGTGCGCTCTACCCTCGGCCCGAAGGGTCTGGACAAGATGCTCGCAGACGCAGGTGGGCGTGTGACCATCACCAACGACGGTGCTACCATCCTCAGGAACGTCAACTGGGTTTCTCCCATTGCGAAGAAGATTGTTGAAGTGGCGCGTACTCAAGAAGAACAGTGCTACGACGGGACCACTACCGCCATCATCCTCACCGCCGAGCTTCTCAAGCAGGCACAGATGCTTCTCGACCGAGGCGTCCACCCCACTACCATCGTCGAGGGTTACAGGGCCGCAGTGCTCCACGCGAAGGAGCACCTCAACGGCTTGGCCATCGTTCCCGACGACGACCTTCTGCTACAGGTCGCCAAGACGGCCATGACCGGAAAGTCCGCAGAAGGAGAGCGTGACCACCTCGCCAAGCTCTGCCTCGAAGTCGTTGACGCCTCCCGCCCAGAGTCGGTTCACATTATGACACGTACCGGTTCTCCCATCTCCGACTCTTTCTCCCCCAACGGCATCGTCATCGGTCGCCAGAAGATGCACAACGCGATGCCCAAGTCTGTGGACGACGTTAAGCTCGCGCTCATTGACGGCAACCTTGAGCTCGAAGGCTTCGGCTCCGGTGTGAACCTCAACCTCAACTCCTACTCTGAGGCAGAAGAGTACAGGGAAGGCCAGCGTGCCAAGCTCAAGGAGATGGCTGACCACATCATCGGTCTCGGAGCGAACATCGTCCTTACGACGAAGAACGTTGACCCCTGGTTGGCCGAGTACTTCGCCAAGAAGAACGTGGTCTGCGCTCGCCGCTGTGCGGCTTCCAACCTGGAAGCGATTGCCGAGTCCTGTGATGGGCTTATCGTTTCAGGGTGGGAAGACCTCGAAGAAGAAGACCTGGGCAGCGCAGGGAAGTGCGAGGAAGTCATCCAAGAGGGTCAGCCACCCTTCATGCTTCTCCACGACACCCCTACCGCCAACACCGCCTCTCTCATCATCTGTGCACCTACTGAGGAAGTCGCACATGAAATCCGCCGTGCAATGGACGACGCAATGGGTGTCGTGTGGCTGGCGAAGAAGGAAGGAGAGGTTGTTGCAGGTGGTGGTGCGCCACAGGTGGACATCGCCATGCACCTTCGGAACACAACGGCCCCAATGGTGGGTGGCCGAGAGTCTCTCGCCATCGAAGCCTTTGCAGAAGCCCTGGAGATTGTCCCTCGGACCCTTGCAGAGAACGCGGGGCTCTCCCCCATCGACATGCTCATGGAGCTGAGGCAGTCTCATGTGGGCGATTCTGCACGTTTTGGCCTCAATGTCTATAGCGGCAGTGTCGTTGACATGGCCGAAGAGGGGGTTATTGAGCCCCTGCGCGTGGTGCGCCAGGCAATGGAATCTGCTACGGAAACTGCGGTCATGGTTCTCCGAATCGACGACATCATTACGGCCAAAGAGCCTGAAATTGAGGAGCTGGTGTGAGATGATTGCCCCTATTGGAAAGAACCCCCTGCTGAACGCGGTCATATTTGACCCACACGAAGAAGAAAGCGATGAGATGCGTCGCTACCGAGAGAAGCAGCGAGACTCCGAGCTCAACCTGCTCGGTACTATGCTCGTTCAGGCACTCGTGCTTGCCCTTTGTATCGTCCTCTATACCGAATGGAAGTGGAGCCACTTCGGTAGCACCTACGAGTCAGCACTCTTCTACGGGATGGCCGGGTTCTCTGTGCAGGCAGCATTCTACTTCACCTGGCGAGCAATCTTTGAGGACTCTCAAAAGCACCGCCGCCAACTCAAGCGCATGCGCAACTCCAACCGTCGCATGATGGGCGAAATGAAGTTCCAGCAGGAGAAGGCTCAGCTCCAAGCAGTTCTCAACCAGCAAATGGGTATCTACGAGCAGAACCTTACTGCCGCTATGGAAGACAACGTCATCGACGCACAGGAGTCCCAAGTGTTGGGGGGAAACTTGCAAGAGATTCAGCGAATCATGAGTCAACTCCAGATGCTTCAGGGTGGACAGGTTCAGCAAGCCCAACAAGCACCAGTGACCCCCGAGTCCCTGGGAATCGACCGACACCGCATCATGGGGGTCCCGGTTGGTCCGAAGCTGACCGCAGAACCCTTGCCGACGTCCTCTTCCGCCTCGAGCGTCTTGAATCTGCAGCCCTCGGGAACGCAGGACAAGGTCGTTCTGCAGGAAGCACAGGCACTCGAAGACGCAGCGAACGAGTTGTGAGGTGCGGAGCTACTACGCAAGCAGGAGCCCCATGCCGTCGAATCGTGAAGGAAGGAAGGTGCTACCAACATGGGCATAGTCTTCCGTGATGACTACGACGACCAACAGGACTCTCTGCTGACGTCCATCGCAATCGGTAACACGTGGCAGTTTCGCATCTACCGAGTCAAGGCCATCATTTGGGGCTCAATCTCCACTGCTACCGGTATCGGGCTCACCCTGGTGACCGACTACCTCGTCTACAAGTGGACAGACCACTCTGGAGTTCTCGGGTGGTTGCTTGGTTGACCCAGTGTCTGCAGGGGTCATCGTTGTAGCTCACGGCTTCTGGAAAGCCGTGGACTTCTTCGGGAAGTACGTCACGCACAACGTAGGCGTCTATGGGTGCTCAGAAGCAGGGAAGACCACCCTCGACCGGCAGCTCATGACAGAGGGCTACGTTGAGCCCCTCGATGAGCGAGGCCGCACGCACCACAAGAAGAAGTTCCTTTCCAAGCACTACCATATGCCCCCAGCCGAGCCTAAGAGGGTGAGGTCAGAGGGACTCTCGAAGACAGTCGTAAGCAGGGACATCGGCGGACACACACAGTACATGCCGATGTGGCTTCAGGACATGTACAAGCGAAAGGTGCAGACCCTGGTTATCGTTATTGACCACCGCCATCTGCTCGACCGTAACAACACAGACAATCAGGTGGCCGTCGGCTACATCTTGGACCACCTGAAGACAGGAAAGGCCCCTAAGGGAATCGGACTTGTGAAGCGCATCCGGCGCAAGCACTGGAAGCCAAAGCGAATCCTCATCCTGGCCAACAAGGCCGACCTGTGGCTCGATGAAGACGGCTACTCTCAATGGGAGCGTGGCTTGATTTCAGAGCACCCCATCTTTGTCCCCTTCCGCCAGTACCTCTTTGACCTCCAGCGCTTACACATCCCTGTAAGGGTAGACGCCATTAGTGCGTCTGTAGGCTGGAATGTAGAAGATGCCCTGATGCGGGGATTCAACGACCTGTAGGTGAAACACATGGATGCACGAGAACAGAGGATGGCCGAACTGATGGGCAGTTTGCCCCAGAACCGAGGAATGGAATGGGACGCGGTGATGCCCGTCATCGAATTCCAGTTTAGCGAGCACCCAGACCCAGTTAAGGCACGCAAGCAGAACATCAAGGCCGCGATGAAGACACTCAAGCCTACCAAGCGCCTGACAGGTTTCTTGGGCTACAAGTACAACAACGCCCCCTTCCGCTGCGTGGTTACGGGTGTTGACTGTCGGCACATGGATTACGGGGACCTCTACAACACGTACTTCCGTGACCCTGCTACCAAGTCCCCTCGCCCCTACCGTCCATGGACGGGAGTTGTCGAAGGAAAGGGGCGTCAGCTCACTGGGACCTACTGTCCCCAGGCAATGCAGCTCTACCACTTTCTCCAAGAGTGGCTGGAGCAAGAGGCACAGGAGAACGAGAGGGGCTTTTTCAAAGCAATGAAGCGAAAGGGCGTCAAGTTCGTTCCCATCATCAAAGGACCAAAGAAGGAAGAGCATCCTCTGATTGTGAAGTGGACTCCAGCCTTCATTGAGGCGCAGCGCGACGGTATTCCCATCGTTCACTACAAGAATCCAATCACTGGGGAGAACGACATCACCATGCTCGTGTTCGATAACCGAGTGCTTCAGAATACTATGCCGCAGAATACCACTTTGGGCAGCAACATGACTACTCAGGCCTACTACGACATGGTTGAACGCATGGCAAATGAAGAGCCTCAGTGAAGTAACCTTCAAGTCATCCTCTCACTTGCAGATTGATATGGGACTATTCGGTTCACAACAGACACCCAACTCTCTCACCCCTCAAGGGGTGGGTGGAGGACCCGCTCAGGGGCAAGCAGCTTTGTTCAACCAGGCAGCCGCAGCAGCGCAGCAGTCTGGTCTCGCCTCGGTAGGGATGGGCATGATTGACCAGGCGACAGGAGGAATGCAGAACGAGGACCAGGTGAAGCTCCTGTACCAACTCATGGCAGCTCACCCCAACCAAGTGTCGCTCTTCCTCCTTACCTACCCCAACTTCCTCCAAGAGATGATGAACGCCATTTCCCTCATCGTCAAGAAGGAGCTCATGGCTTTCTTCAACTCCGACCTCATCCCTAACGTCAAGGTCAATGCGGAGGCCGCGAAGTTTGCCGAGTACTCTTCGATTACCGATGAGAACATCCAGAGTGCGCTCGGTAAGGCTGTTCCAGCACAAAACCTTCAGATGGAGGTTCAGCAAGGTGACATGCAAGCCATGAACATCATGAACGGCCACAACCAGCACATGATGATGAATCAGATGCAGCAACAACAGATGCAGCAGCAGCAAATGTACCAGCAGCAGATGATGGGAATGCAGCCCCAGCGTCCAGGAATGGGCGCGGCCCTCGGTGGCTTCGGCGCTTCCCTCATTCGCGGCTCTCTCGGTCTCCCCCCAGCCCAACCCCAAGCACCCATGCAGCAGCCCGGTATGTACCAGCCGCAGATGTGAGGGGGGGTTAAGTGGACACCTCAGCCTTTCCTGTTCGACAGGGCCAGAGGAACTTCGCCAATGCGGAGTCCTACATCACTGCCCACCGGGCGGAGATGTCCAAGGTCGTCTACCATTCACAGATGGCAATGTTCTACATCAGCGGAGGAGTAGTGAAGCCTGACAGTCCACACCCAGCCTCTCCCTCTGACTTCTACGACATGCGTCCCTGGTTTGCACTTCAGTACTCTGACGGAGATTACGTGGAGGGGTTCATCACGAACCCCGTTCTTGTGGAGATGCCCAAGGACACGCTCGTAGATGTAGTCGTGAATCAGTTTGCAGCCAATCCACGTGGCTACGGGATGCGCCCAATGGGCAAGAGGCAAGTCGAGCACATCATTGGCGAGTTCAAGAAGGCACAAGCAGCAAGAGCCGAGGCCCTCAAGTCCCTACCGTCTGCAATCCGCTCCTATGCTGCAGGCCTGCTTGTTGGTGAGGTTCCTCAGAGCGATACCTTTGCCAACCTTCAGTACTGCTACAGCCTCCTTGAATTGTCCTACTGGGGTGGGTCAGTGGATAACGTAGCCAACAAGTATTGGACGACCCACTCGCTCTCCTGGGCAAACGCCGCTTACGACGTAGTGGTGGGAGACATGGATGGTCTTCGGGCCCATGCGAGTGAGACCAACACTGCCGGCTCTGAGAAGCTCAAGAAACTCCTTGCACCCAACTACACCAAGTCGGGCTCCCTCTACACCAACGCAGCAAAGATTACCGGAAACCACCGGGCTATCGCCAACTACATCTTTACCCGCCTTCTCAAAGAAACTGGCTCGACTATGAGCCCCTACGGAGATGGCGTTACCGTCTACTACGACTTTGCTCCGTCTGTCTACGTAGACAAGCACAGTCCTGGCGCACAGAACTTCTTCAATCTGGCAGTCACCAACCAGCTCCACCATCAAGCCTACCTTGGTCAGACTCCTGCTGCCTACTGGACCCATATGCTCTCGCACCGTCTGGTCTTCGAGCAGCTCAGTGACTCAGCCTCAGAAAGCGGAGGTTACGCAGCGGTGACGAAGGTCACCCTGCACGAGGCAGATATGAACACAGGGGGAATCAAGCAAGAGTCGCGCCGCCAAGCCTACAAGCCAAGCCAAGTCCTTGCAATTCTCCCCCTCAACCCAACGGAAGCCGCCATGTTCACCCGGCGGTATCTCCCAGACGTCCCTGTTTACAATCCTGGCTACAACCCACAGTCTACTTCGCAGCTCAGTGAAGAGTACAAGGAGACGGTTATGACGCCGGAGATGCGGTCTTTCGCTAACGACCCATCTTCCAAGTCAACCTACCAGTACGCCTACGTCTTGGACAACAGCTGGACTACCAATGAGAGGAGCTTCATCACTCCTCAAGATGTAGCGATGGCTAAGGAGCTCAGGGGTGAGACGATTGGGACTTCTTCTACGCCGGCTCAGAAGGAACTGTTCGTCAAGGAGCAGTTCTCTCCGACCCTTCGTCACCACCGTGGAGTCAGCCAGTCCAACATCATCTTCGGCGGCCAGTCTTTCCTTGGCCCCCTCGAAAGCTGGCAAGCGAGGGAAGCTGACCGGTGGGGTGTTCTCCCCAACTGGGCCAGCCAGTCTACTGTCTCCGCGCAGAAGATGTACAGCACGTACAGCTCCATCTCTGCAGCAGAGGCGCTGCCTTGGCCCCAGTCGGTCAAAGATGCGGTCCTTGCAGGCAAGGGAGCCGCGTGGAAGGCTACGATTACTGCATGTGCCGCCCCTAACGCAGAGATTGAGTCGGCACGTGAGTTCCTCACCAACGGTGTCCCTGCCGAGGTTGCGTCGATTCTGACACGTGCCCGTAACAACTGGGTCAACTTCTTCTCCTCATATCCGGATAACACCAAGCTCCAGCGCAAGGCCCAGCTCTACACCCGAGGAACCGGAGCATGGGAAGTGAGAGAGGCGCAACAGATGGCCGCCTTCTTCACTCACCTCTCCAGTCGCCTCGAGTCCTACTTCATTGACCCCGCCTCTGCTTGGGAATTCCTCGCAGACCACGGGGCACTCGCAGAGGCTGGAAGCTACAACGTAACCCCTGGCTACGGTGGGCTTTACGATGACTACATGGGATTGATTGGTGCAATTGCCTACCTTGGTAGTGGTGGCGCATTGATGGGTAGTGGCTACCCCACCTTCCTCACCTCTTCTCAGCTTGGACGAACCAAGGCATACGTTCGTAGTGCTATCGGTAAGGATGCATTCTCAACCATCAAGCTCGGTAGCTTTGCCATCAACGACACGCAAGACATCTACTCAGTTCACAACCTGATGAAGGAGACAAATGTCATCGTTGGAATGAAGGAAATGGAAGTGCTTGACCTGCCACAGTTCCACATTCGATGGCAGACCTCAGACGGAACTGAAGCAATGACGGAAGCACCCACCTTCACCTCGAACTGGAAGTACAGGAACGACTACAACTCTGCTGCAATGGGGACGCTCAGCCTACCCTTCCCTGCACCCAATGAGGCGCGAGCCTACAAGGGCAAGGGAACTGGGGTCGGCTCTCTCTTCCACGCACAAATGGTGCAGACTGCAACCCTGTACAACCGTCTCAGCATGTCCTGGGGGCCAACCACGGTTGTCTCGAGCAATGTCCGGATTCCTCTGAACACTCCTGGACTGTCCGGCGGGTACTACGGACTCACGGCGAACAAGGCCTTCCCTCTCTCCACCGTGGCCAGCGCAGATTCTCCAGCCTTGAAAATCTCTACCCCCTTCAAGCTCACACGAGCAGACACCATTGCCGGTGGTAGTCTCATCTACGCTGGGGCTCTTGTAGCTGCATTGTTGTACAACACAAGTAGGCGACGGTACGTCTAAAACGAAAGGAGTAGTGCGTCAGTCATGCTGCGACACGAGTACGTCCGGCGCACAGGCAGTGGTTCGACGCCTGCTTGGGTCAAACCTGGCTATGTCGGACTCATGTGGGCCGGTATTGGTCTGCTTTACGTCGGACTTGACTTCCCCGGTGCTCGCAAGGCTGGTCGCGTTCTCCAAGACGCCATCGAGCAACCCAAGAAAACCACACAGATGCTCTCCATTGGTGCCGGGTCCCTCATGCTCTTGGCCGCCAAGAAGTGATTCACATGAGGAAGGGAAAGAAGGTCAGCGTTGTCCAAAGGTGGAGAACAGACACGTCAGAAGAAATTCCAATCGAAGAGGAGGACGGTAACATGATTGGAGCAATCAGCGCCGTCAACACTCTGGGGGATGCTGCTACCTCCCTCCAAAACTTCGGAGCACAGTTCGGCACCGTTCTTCGCCCACTCACCTACATCAACGCCCACGTCGGAGCTCCCTTCGTTGCGGGCCACACTGTTGGAAAAGTTCTGGGCCCTGGGGAGATGGACCTTCGTTCGGTTGCCTTCCGCGGGGGCTATTCCCTGGTTAGCTACGTCGGACATTTGACCGTCAACGGCATGACCACTGGCTTGCCGGGACTGATGAGGGACGGGGGCTTTGCACTTGCATCTGGAATGGCTGGTCTCTACAAGTCTATGGCAAATGCCCCAGGTTCGCGCAGCAAGAAGCTGACAATCGGACTCCCTGCTGCTATCGGCCTTACCGGTGCTGCAATCAAGTACATGCAGGAGCGATGAGCATGAGGTATCTGCTTGACCGCTACCCCCGCGCTA
>Ga0160423_10000330_pt1 | contig 37871 bp, 33 predicted proteins | sample CRUFie14St8metaG_FD_108191 | JGI IMG/M metagenome (GOLD analysis project Ga0160423, IMG submission 108191) | Marine microbial communities from the Costa Rica Dome - CRUD Field 142mm St8 metaG | ecosystem: Environmental > Aquatic > Marine > Oceanic > Photic zone | place: Costa Rica: the Eastern...
TCTAATGCTAATGAAATAGAATCTACATTCTCTAATAATTTTATTTTCTCCTCAATAATTTCTTTTTCATTATTCTCAATTTTGGCATCATTTAATTCATTAAATTGAAATTGAAGAAATTCAAGTTCGGCTAAAGATAAACTTCCATTTTTTTTGATGTTATTAATATCATATTTTATATCGTTATATTCTTTTAATAATAATCTATATTTTACAAGTATCTCATTTGAATCTGCAACTTCATCTAAAAATATAAACTGTGCTTTAGGGTCCTTAAACACTAATTTTTCATGTTGAGAAAATATTTCAACTATTTGATGGCTAAATTGAGTTAAAACATTAAGTAATACTGGCGTATCATTAATGAATGCTCTACTTTTCCCATTGATACTAATTTCTCTTCTAATAATTGTTTCTTGATCAAAATCTATATCGTTGTCATTAAAAAATTTCTTGTGAGAATCATTTAATAAAAATTCTGCTTCAATTATGCTTTTTTGTGTTGCTGATGATTCTGCAAATCGATCAACCCTCTTGCCTAAAACTAATGAAAGGGCATCTAACATTATAGATTTTCCAGCTCCAGTATCTCCCGAAATTACCGTAAATCCATCGGTAAAATCAATTTCTACATTTTTAAATAAAGCATAATTGTTAATGTGAAGTTTTTTAATCATCTACCCATTTCTGATTGTTTAACAATGTCTTGATATTTAGATGATCTTGATGGATCTATTTCAATTAGTGTTTTTATTATTCTAGCTTGCTCATTTGGAAAAGCCTCAGAATATATTTTGGAGATTTCGTCAGATTTAGCATCAAAAAATAATTGCAAAATAAAAGCTGATGAATTTTCTCTGTATATACTTCTTAAACTTTCTAATGCATCAGTTATTTCATACCTTGCATCATCGGGTTCTTCAGCTAATTTATCCATTCCAAGCCTATGATATCTGTACATAGTTGATTGATAATCACTATATCTTGGCTCTAGCATATTATTAGCTATCCAGTATCTATTTCTGTCATTTTCAAATGCTTTCCACCCTTTTTCAGGTGCATTTTGTGCATTGGTAACTATTCTTTGAGCCTTAGTAAAATATATGTTTCCACCATCCTCAGAAAATGTAGCAAAATCCAGACCTAATATTATATTAACATAAAATGCTAATACAGATGTTAAATTTGATATGTGAGTTGTTTCAGAAAATTCTAAAGATTGAAACTCTAAGTATTTAAATCTAAAGTTATTATCAATAAAGTTAAACAAAGTTGATTTGTAAGACGTACCATAAATTGGTCTTGTACTTTGAATTTGTATTGTTCCTTCAAATTCATCATTTGATATTCTTTTGCTAATATTAATAAGCATCGAACACTCTATTTTTTCTTCACTTTGAATATTAGTGTTTGTCCATTTTGTGTTGTTCACAAATTCATAAACAGCAGTTTGGAGTGTTCTAAAAATTTTTTTATCACTAGATTGAATTTGTGAAGAATTCACACTTATATTACACATAAGTTCCTGAGCATTAACAAATGAAGAAAATATAAAAGCTAAGAATAATAAGAACAATTTAGGCATTTTTCGAAATTATAAAATTAATAATATCATTAGCAACTTCTTTTTTGGATTTTAATTCAAAATCAAATTGATTAAAGTCCTTGTCAATTATAGTGATTTTATTTGTATCATGTTCAAAACCAGCACCCTCATTTTTAAGAGAATTCATAACAATTAAATCTAGATTTTTATTCTTTAATTTTGTTGTAGCATTGTCAATTTCATTATCTGTTTCCAAAGCGAAACCAACCATAAACTGACCTTCTTTTTTAATTGAGGACATTTCAGCTAGAATATCTTTTGTTTTTTCTAGTGTTAATGAAAATAAACTATCACTTTTTTTTATTTTATTATTCACTTTTATTTTTGGAGTATAATCAGAAACGGCTGCTGCAAAAATTGATATATCTGATTTTGCAAATACTTTGTTAACCATTTTAAACATATCCTTTGCTGATTCAACTCTATGTAAATTAATATTTGAGTGATTGACTTCTAAGCTACTTGGTCCTAAAACTAAATCTACATTACCACCTCTATTAGCAGCATTTAAGGCTAATTCTATTCCCATTTTACCCGAAGATTTATTTGATATGTAACGAACAGCGTCAATGTTTTCATGCGTTGGACCAGCAGTAATTAAGATTCTTTTATTATTTAAATCAAGCTTTTCGTTTAAATGAGATACAATATGATTTATTATTTCTGACGGTTCAGCCATTCTTCCTTCTCCAACCAAACCGCTAGCTAATTCACCAAAACCAGAAGGAATTAATATATTGCCATAGCTTTCTAACTTCTTAATATTATTAACTGTTGAAGAATGCTTAAACATATCTAAATCCATTGCTGGAGCAAAATAAACATCGCACTTTGCAGATAAATAGGTAGCCAACAATAAATTATCGCATTCTCCGCTAGACATTTTAGCTAAAGAATTAGCAGTAAGCGGTGCAATTACAATTAAATCAGCCCAAAACCCTAGTTTAACGTGATTATTCCAAGAATCATCTTCAACCATTTCAGTTAGAACACTATTCTCTGATAGAGTTGAAATTGTTAGAGGAGTTATAAAATTAGTTGAATCTTTAGTTTGTATAACTCTAACCTCTGCACCTGACTTTTTAAATAGTCTTATTAACTCAGCGCATTTATATGCTGCAATACTTGCTGTAATTCCTAATAAAACCTTTTTACCGTTAAGCATTTTTTTCTTGTGATTCATCTACTTCTTCATCTGTATTTCTCATGTAGATTTCATCATTTAATAACTCTTTCATAGCAATTGACCAAGGTTTTGGAAGACTTTCAAAAAACTTTGATACTGCAATTTGTTCTTGATTTTCAAATATTTCATCCAACTGTTCTTGATTTAATGCAAATTCTTCTAGTTTATGCATTAGTTCTTCTTTCATTTTTGAATTAATTTGTGCAGATCTTTTTGCCATCACAGAAACTGCCTTGAAAATATTATCAGTTTTATCTAAAAAATCAGTTACTTCTCTTGTTATTGTTGATTTTTCTGCTCCAGTGTTTCTAAATTTCATTTTTATTAATTTTAATATTATTTAATTTACTAATAGTTTTTTCATTAATTTCATCTAACTCCTTTAAATATTCACTTTTTGAATAGTTATCTTTGAACTGCTCATATGCATCTAATGTATTGTTTAATCTTTCTTCAATCTTTTTACTTATACTATTTATTGCTAGTAAATATGAAGATTTAACTATTAAATATTGAATTTCTTCTCTATTATTTGTTGACGGAAAATCAATTAATACATTATCTAAAGCAACTAAAGCTGATTTATAGTGTTGAGTTGTAAAATATTGTTTGGCATTTGAAAATGCTTTAAGTGCTAATTTTTTTCTTAGTTCGTCGATGTATTTATTACATTCTTCAGTACGGTCTGAATATGGATAATAATTGACGAAGTTTTGAAGTGCATTAATTCCTTTATAATTATTTGTAGCGTCAAGAGAATAATCAGGGGCTAACAAATAATAACAATACGCTGACATAAAAGCACATTCTTCAACATATTTACTGTTGGGATAGTTTTTACTAAATAAATCAAATAAGTAAGCAGCACTAATCAAATCTCCAGTTGAATAATGGCTGTATGCAAAATAATAACTTACTTCTTCCATTTTTTCTTTACCTAGCATAATAGTTCTAAGTTCATCAAAAATTGGTAATGCCTTATTAAACTCTTCGTTTTGGTAGTATTCAACAGCTTTTGTAAACTTATAAGAAAAATCATCGCTTTTAAGTACCTTTTGATACTTACTGCAAGAAGTAAAAATTAAAAATATAAATATGTAAAGATGTTTTTTCATTTTCGGCAGCAAAGATAAAATCAATATTTGGATATTCCTAAATTTTTTTTCTCTAGTAAAACAAAGAATTCTTTTATTTATTGTGTAAAAGACTCTTGAATTGATCTACAATTTCCTTAGATGCATTAATCAATGGGGGTCTAACTACTAAATTACAAATATCTTTAACATTTAATGCAGCCTTTATACCTACTGGATTTCCTTCTTCATACAAGGGTTCGTATAATTGATATAAGTTATAATGTATGGAATTTGCTTTATCAATATTATTATTTAATGCTTCATGAACCATCTTAGTATATTCTTGAGGAAACAACTGACCTATTACTGATATAACTCCTTTTGCTCCCATATAAATCATTGGCAAAGTTAAAGAGTCATCTCCAGACAAAACTGTAAAATTATCAGGTTTATCTTTTAAAATGCTCATTATTTGATCCAGATTTCCAGATGCTTCCTTTATTGCAACAATGTTTTCAAAATCATGTGCTAACCTTAATGTCGTTTGGCTAGAAATATTTGAACCAGTTCTAGAGGGAACATTGTATAATATAAGAGGCTTTGGAGATACTTTTGCAATCATTTTGTAATGATTATATATCCCCTCTTGTGAAGGTTTGTTGTAATATGGCGAAACGGAGAGAATAGCATCAATACCATCAAAATCAGTTTCATTAATTTCTTGTATTATATTAATAGTACTATTTCCACCAATTCCAATAACAATAGGAATCTTGCTATATTTTCTTCTTACAAATTTTACAAGATCACTTTTTTCTTTTTTAGATAATGTAACACTTTCACCAGTTGTCCCCAATAACACTAAATAATCAATACCACCTTTAATCACATAAGACAACAATTTATCCATTGAATCGTAATCAATACTTAAATCATTATTAAAACAAGTTATAAGAGCAACACCAGAACCATGAATTTCTTTCATATTATTTGTTAATTAAGTTGATATAGTGTTTAATTTCTTTTATTAATCGCTCAATAGATTTATCTTCTTTTAAAGAAATCATTAAATCATAAATTTCAAATCCATCTTCATGAATACCAATTTTAAAATGGGCTAACGAGCTTGCAACAAGATATTTAATAGGAATAACACTGCTATCACAAAGGTTTATTAAAATATCATATTCTTTTTTTACAAAATTTTGAATAATATAATTTTGTGGTTTATAGTACCAATTTAAGTCTTTTAAATAAAAAAAATCATATTGTAGTTTTGGAATATGACAATAAGAAAGCTGTTTTGCATTTACGAAACCAAGAGCTTTAACATCCTTTTTAAGATCGAAAAAATATTTTACAAATGGTTCAACTGTTTTTACTTGTTTTTCAGATGTTGCATCATAGAGAATACCAATTGATTTAGCATCATCTAAATTTGAAACAGATTTTATTCTTTTGTTAAATTTAAGATCTCTTTGAAAAACCCACTGTCCAATATTTTTTTTGATATTTTCTAAAATCTCCATTAATTTATTTTGTTTAAAAATTCATCAAGAGAAATAACTTGGACTGATAGTTTTTCAGCTTTAGCTTTTTTAGCAGGCCCCATATTTTCTCCAGAAAGCACAAAAGTAGTATTTTTTGAGATTGAACTAGAATTTTTTCCGCCATGCTGCTCAATCATCTTCTTTAATTGAGATCTACTGTAATTATCAAATATTCCTGAAACAACAATTTTCATTCCTTTCAAAGAACCAGACAATAATTCATTATCATAATTAGAATTGAATTGCAATCCTATTTCTTTTAAGATTTGAATATTTTTTATATTCATTTCGTCATTAAAATAATCAACTACACTTGATGCAATTTTATCTCCTATTTCATCAACTTCGATTAAGGTGTCGAAGTTTGCAGAAATTAAATGTTCAATATTTTGAAAATGATGGGCTAAGGTTTTTGCAACTGTTTCTCCAACATATCTAATGCCAAGAGCAAATAAAACTCTTTCAAAAGGTATTTGTTTCGAGTTTTCAATGCTCTCTAAAAGATTTAAAGCTGATTTTTCCGCCATTCTTTCTAAAGGCAATAAATCTTCTTTTTTCAAAAAGTAAATATCTGAAACATTTGTAATTAAATTATTCTTTAAAAGTAATTCAATTGTTTCCGAACCCAAACCATCAATATTCATTGCTTTTCTTGAAATAAAATGTTCAAATTTACCTTTGATTTGTGGTGGGCAACCTAAATAATTTGGGCAATAATGTTTAGCATCTCCTGAATTTCTAATTAAATTAGTATTACATGCGGGGCAATTTAAAATGTATTTAAATGGTTTAGAAAATAAATCTCTTTTTTTGTGATCTACTGCTACAACTTTTGGAATTATTTCTCCACCTTTTTCTATGTATACACAATCTCCTTCCCTTATATCAATTTTATGAATTTGATCTTCATTATGAAGCGACGCTCTCTTAACTGTTGTTCCAGCTAAAGAAACTGGTTCTAAGTTTGCTACGGGAGTAATTGCTCCAGTTCTTCCGACTTGAAAACTAATTTTATTTAATTTGGTTAAAGCTTGCTCAGCTTTATACTTATATGAAATTGCCCATCTTGGGAACTTAGAAGTAAAACCTATCTCTTTTTGTATTTCTAAATTATCAACTTTAATTACAATACCATCTATTTCAAAAGGTAAATTAAATCGTTCTTTATCCCAAAATTTTATGAAATTTAAAACACCATCTATAGTTTTGTGTTTTTCAATTTCAGAAGGAATTTTAAAACCCCATGATTTTGCTTTTTGTAAATTTTCATAGTGACTAACAGAAGGTAAATCTTCTCCTATTAAATAATATAAAAAACAATCCAAAGGTCTATTTGAAACTTCATTAGAATCAAGTAATTTAATAGTTCCAGAAGCAGTATTTCTTGGATTAGAATAAACTTCAAGACCTTTATCTACTCGTCGTTCATTCATTTTCTCAAATTCTTTTATTGGAATGAATATTTCACCTCTTATTTCAAAAAAACTAGGAAAATCTCCTTTTAATTTTAAGGGAATACTTTTTATTGTTTTAACATTAGAAATTACATTATCTCCTGTTACCCCATCACCTCTAGTTAAAGCTTGGATTAAAATACCATCTTTGTATGTTAAACTAATAGATACTCCATCATATTTAAGTTCACAGACATAATTAAAATCCTCATCAACAAGCTTTTTAATTCTTTTATCAAAGTCATAAAGTTCGTCGGTGGAGTAAGAATTAGCAAGTGATAACATTTTATATTTATGTTTAACATTATCAAATTCTTTAATTGGTTCACCTCCTACTCTTTGAGTTGGTGAATTCTCATCAAAATATTGAGGATTTTCTGATTCAAGCCTAATGAGCTCATTTAATAAACTATCAAATTCAAAATCAGAAATAATTGATTTATCTAATACGTAATATGCGTAATTATATTCATCAATTTTGGATCTTAATAAATCGATTTTATTCTTAATATTCATTTATTTCTGAAATGGTAAATGGGAATCGTGTAATATAAGTTTTAGCTTACCATCAATTATTTTAAGCACAATAGTAAATTCAACTTTTAATGGCTCAGAATTATCAATTGAAAAAAAATAATTTCCCATACAAACTGCAATATCACTATATATTTTATATCCAGCATTTTCCCATCTTATTTTGGTCCAGCCTTTAATTGCAAAACCTTCATCTTCTTTAAACTGGTCATTTCCTCCAATAAAGTAAGATAATGCACCAGTTCTTGATAATCGAAACTGATTATCACTTGCAAGAGTTGGTTTAAATAAAACCTCTTCGTAATCATATGCATACAATGAATCAATTAAATTATTTGTGTCATTTAAATAATCACTATTTTTTTTGTAAGAATCACTTATTTTAATAATACTATTACCCCATTCTTTTTGAAAATCTAAAATATCTTGTATTGTTATCATTGTAAAAATTATTTTAAATTCAAAAATAACTATTTCTTACAAGCTTTAATCATTCTTGGCTTATCGTTTATATCATTTTTTAACGTTATATCAACAAATCCAATTTTATTTAATAAATCAAGAATTTCTTTATGATACAATTCATTTATTTCAAAAAATATATAGCCACCATCATTAAGACTTTTAATTGCTAATGATGCAATTTTTCTATAAAAAACTATTGGATTATTATCATCAACAAAAATTGCTCTATGTGGTTCAAATTCTGTTACATTTTTATTCATTTTTAAAATATCAGATTTTTGAACATATGGTGGATTACTGACTATCACATCATAATTTGGCATTTTTTCAGTATTCAAAATATCATTTAAAATAAAATTAACATTAACAGAGTTAATTTTTGCGTTTAGTACAGCAATTTTAAGTGCCTTGTCACAAATATCCATTGCATCAACATTAGAATTGGTAAGTTTTGCAATTGTAATAGCTATGCATCCACTACCTGTACCAATATCTAAGATAGATGAAAAATCATGCTTTAAAATCCACGATACTAATTCTTCTGTTTCTGGTCTTGGTATTAATGTTGAATTATTAAGTTTAAATTTTAATTGAAAAAATTCAGTTTCACCAATTATGTATTGTATTGGTTTGTAGGTTTTTAGTTCTTTAACTATATCAAAAATTTTATGAAAATTAGATTTGCTAATCTTTTGATTATAATTACAAATATAGTCAGCCTTTGAATATCCGAAAAGATGTTCAATTACGATGTAAGCCCAAGAATTAATTTCATTCTTAGTTGCATATCCATCTAATTCTCTATTGAAATAATTAATAATATTACTTATATACAACATCCTACAAATTTATTCATTTTACTATTTTTGAAACATGGAAATGAAAGAGATTTTTATGAAAAGATGCATAGAAATTGCAAAAAAAGGATTGGGGAATGTTTCACCAAATCCAATGGTTGGATGTGTTATTGTACATAAAAATAAAATAATCAGTGAAGGTTATCACAAAAAATACGGTGAAAATCATGCTGAAGTTAATGCCATAAATAAAGTTAAAAATAAAGAGATATTAAAAGATTCTAGCTTATATGTTAACTTAGAGCCTTGCTCGCATCATGGCAAAACACCTCCATGTTGTGACTTAATTATAAAACACCTAATACCAAATGTTATAATTGGTACTATTGACCCATTTGTTAAAGTAAGGGGAAGTGGTATTGCTAAAATGAGGAATAAAGGTATTAATGTTGAGATTAATATATTAGAAGAAGAAAATAATTTATTAAATAAACGTTTTTTTACATATCATAAAAAAGAAAGACCTTATATTATATTAAAGTGGGCACAAAGTAAAGACGGTTTTATTGCTCCTAAAAAGCAAAAGGGAAAATTTTGGATGACATCTAAGGAATCAAAAGAACTAGTTCACAAGTGGAGATCTCAAGAAGATGGAATTTTGGTTGGTAGAATTACTGCTGATAAAGATAATCCACAATTGACAAACAGATTATTTGATGGAAAAAATCCAATTAGATTAATAATTGATAAAAATCTATCAATAGAAAAAACATTTAATGTCTTCAATAGTGATAGTAAAACAATCATATTTAATAATATTATTGACAATTTAGAAGGTTCTAATCATTATATTAAAATAAATTTTGATAATATGCTTGATGAAATATTGGCTGTATTATACTCCAAAAATATACAATCCATTATCGTTGAAGGAGGTGCAAAAACTCTACAATCGTTCATAAACAATAGTTTATGGGATGAAGCTAGAATTTTTAAAACTAAAAATAATATAAATGAAGGAGTAATATCACCATCAATAAATGGAAAAATTATCTCCACCTCATTCATTAATAATGATATATTAAATATTCTTGTAAATGAATAATATTATTTACACTGTTCTATTATTTAATTTACTAATTATCTTATTCAAACTATTTGACAAGTATAATGTTGATAATTTACAAGCATTAACCGTAAATTATGCAACTGCATCTATTTTTTGTTATTACTTTCTTTTAGATAATAAAAACATCAATCAAATCATTAATCAACAATGGTTTAATAGTACATTTTTTTTAGGTTGTTTATTTATTATAATTTTTGCAATCTATGCGCATAGTACGCAAAAAATTGGAATTATATTCACAACTCTTGCTAATAAAATGTCTGTTATTATTCCGGTATCCATAGCATTAATGATTTATCCCAGCGAGATTTTTGATCTTAAAAAATCAATTGCGTTATTTCTTGCAATAATTGCAATTTATTTATGTTCAAATACAAATAAAATTAAATTTGATAAAAAATATTATTGGTTGATTTTATCAGTATTTTTTGGTCAAGGAATACTTGATGTATATTTTAATCATATTGTTCAAAGCTTCTCTTTAAAATTGGGATATGATTTCTTTGTTGCACTTTTTATTATTTCTTCTTTCTGTGGATTATTATTAGTAATAATTAACAGAATAATTAATAATGTAAAAATTAAATCAAAGAATGTACTGTGGGGAATTATTTTTGGTATTCCAAACTTATTTTCTATGATATTTTTTGTGAACGCTTTGAACGAATTAAATAGTTCAATAGTTTATCCATTAGTTAGTATTGGTATTGTAGCTTCATCCGCTCTTCTTGGTAATTTCATTTATAAAGAAAAACTTAACTTTAATAACTGGTTAGGTATATCAATTGCTACTTTATCAATATACTTATTCATGTAAAATGATGTTTGCAACAACATACAAGGAAATTAAATTTTCAACAACTGCTATTTTTAAGGAAAAGGGAAGTAAATTTATATCTTATATTTTTCCTGTTTATAATCAACAAGAAGTGAAAGATAAAATTAAATTAGTTAAGACGAATGAAAAAGGTGCTAATCATTATTGTTTTGCTTATGTATTGTTTCCAGATAAGTCATGTAAAAAATCAAATGATGATGGAGAACCAAATTCAACAGCTGGATTACCCATTTTAAGAGCTATAGAAACTAATGATTTAACAAACACTTTGATTATAGTAGTAAGATACTTTGGAGGAAAAAAACTAGGAATTCCTGGCTTAATAAAATCATATAAAACATCTGCTCTACTAGCTATTGATAAATCAAAAATTATCATTAAAAATATTAAAGAAATCTATAAAATTATATTTGACCACAATATTATTAATGACATTATGAAGGAAATTAAAAGAAATAATGCTGTTATTTTATCACATGAATACAATCTTAAACATCAACTTAAATTTACAATTAATTTAGATGAAGCAAAACATCTAATTGAGAAGTTAAAAATTTTTAAAGAAGTTGATGTTACTTATATTAAAACTATATAAATGAAACTATTAAAAAAATTATGCTCAATACATGCACCTTCAGGAGAAGAAGTAAATATTTCAAAGTATCTTATTAACTATATTGAAGAAAATAAAAAATCATGGAAATCTGAACCAAAAATATATTTTGGAGATAATTTTCAAGATAATATAATTTTAGTATTTGGAAAACCAAAAACTGCAATTTTTGCTCATATGGACTCAATTGGTTACACGGTTAGATATAACAATGAAATTGTAAAAATTGGTGGTGCGTTAACAGACGATGGAATTAAATTGGTTGGAAAAGATAGAGTTGGTCAAATTGAAGGTGTACTAAAAAACAGAAAAAATAAACTATTTATTGATTTTGAAAGAAAAATTGATGTAGGAACTACTCTAACATATAAACCAAATTTTAGATTAAACAAAAAATATGTGACATCATGTTATTTAGATAACAGACTTGGAGTTTGGAATGCATTAGAAGTCGCAAAAACTCTTAAAAATGGAATTGTAGTATTTTCATCTTGGGAAGAACATGGAGGTGGATCAGTAGGATATCTAGGTAAATTTATTTACGAAAAATTTAATGTCAAGCAAGCATTAATATCAGATATTACATGGATTACTGAAGGAGTTAGACATGGAGAAGGATGTGTTATTTCAATACGTGATAAAGGAATTCCAAGAAGATCCTATATAAATAAAATAATAAATATTGCTCAAGATAATAATCTTAAATTTCAATTAGAAGTAGAGTCATCTGGAGGAAGTGATGGAAACGAATTACAAAATAGCCCCTTTCCATGGGACTGGTGTTTTATTGGTGCACCCGAAGATAATGTGCATTCACCTAATGAAAAAGTAAATATTAAAGATATTGAATCAATGACCAACATTTATAAACAGCTTATGGATAAATTGTAAAGTTAATCCTTAAACTTGATATCAACAACTTTACCAGGAACTACAATTGTATCTACAAACTGAGAAAGAGACATATTATACTTATAAATATTGCTTGGATTGTTAATGTCGTTGATATAAAACATATTTGCGTATGCCTGAGTTGTATCTGTATTATTATATTTTTCCTCATTTCTAACCAAAATATCAGATTCAGAAGTAATTATTTGAGTGATTCCAGTTCCATTTTCTGACATTCCATAAATTCCTCCATCAGCGGTAAAATAGTACCTATTGTTATAATAGTTATATATAAGATTGTCAGCATTATAAATATTAGTTAAATCTTTTGAATAGAAAACATTTAAATTATTAGGAAAAACTTTATATAAAGATGATTCAGTATTGGACAATGGATTTACTGGGTTAAAAACTCCACGACATAAAATTAACAAATCCCCTTGAATCATTCCAGAACTTGGGTTATCACCTAAATTTACAACATCTAAAATAATTGATTTTGGAACAAGTTGATCTTTGTGTTCTATTGCAATCATAGTTGAATCTTTGAACATTGCTGGAACTCTACCTCCGTTTAGAATGTATGCCTTTGTGTATGTACTCATTATAAAAGCAGGTTTAGTACTATCTCCTGTTTCTATGTTCGAAACTATATCAAATAAATCTAAATCAACTACTCTAACTGTAGATGATCCTTTATCTGCAACAAGTAATCTATTAAAACTAATTTTATCACAAAATACTGGATTGCTAAATCCAGTTATCTCATTTTCAAGATTAAAAGTATTCATATCGACAATTGATAATCTATCGCTTAAAATAAAACCTTTACCATCAATAAAACTTATATTTTTTGGATTAATTAGGTTGGAGCTATTAACAGAATTAAATATTTGAGTTTGTACAACAGCTGCTGAGTCTTTGTAATCTAAATAGTGAATACCAAGATCGGTAACTATATACATCCCATCTCCATATGCGTTAGGCAAGGAAGGTGTTATGGTTTCTTCTTCTTGACATGAAACAAACAGTACTAATAAAAAAATATAATAAATTCTCATATCTTTTTTTTTGTAAAGATAATAGAAAGTTTACTTAACTATGAAGGTTGCCTTGTTGTTTTTAATAAAAACACCTGATTTTAAGTTTTCAAGATCTACGACTTTACCAGAAAGATCATAGATATTGTTTATATTAGATTTTTCATTATGAACTTCAAATAAATCCGTAATTACTCTAAAGTCAATAGTAATTGTTCCTGGTGAAATACCGCAATTAAAACTATTTACGATGTTGTTGTTATTGTCATAAACCTCAACTATGCCATATGAAAAATAATCAGTTGAAGTAGTATATAGCCAATCATTCACATGATCATATGCTAACTCATAAAAATTATTATTTAAAGGCAAAGAATTACCACTATTACTCAAAGTAAAAATATCCCATTCATAAAGAACAGTATCTCCTGAAATTTGATAATTAATTTTAGCATCTCTTATAACTGATGTTCCACATCCTGTTGGAGCAGCCGCTAAGTTAGTAGTAGTAGAGTAATAAGAATTAAAATTAACTTTTGAAATTGATGATCCTGACCAGTTTTTATTATTTACAGTGTATAAATTTGAACCAAACTTCATTAAATTGTCAGGATTTTTTCCGTCAGGACCTAGATCTATTTCAGTTTCATATGAATTTGTAGATAAATCAACAACTCCTATAATACCTTTCTCATTACCCCATTCATAAGCATTATTAATAGCTACATATAATTTATCTTCATTAACTATCATATTTTGTGTTGACCATTTAGGACCAGTAACTGTATCAAATTCGAAAGAAAAAGAAAGATCAGATAATGAATATACTTGTAAATATGATGCAAACTTAATTGGCATGAATGTTGTATTATCATAATCTCCTCTTGAAACAAAAACTTTTTCATTATGTATTTTAATATTTCTTATACCATCAATGTTTTGTGATGCTACCAAGTTATAATTATTTATATCATACTTTAATAGTTTATTATCGGCAGCGACATAAAAGAATTCTTCATGTACAACGAGGTCAGAAGCAAACCTTGCATTTTCTATAGTATCAACTACACTGTAGGAATCATCAGAGGGAGTATATACACCAATAGTAACTGGTTCTACGATTTGGTTTGTAGAATAATCGAAATATCCTTCATTAAGAACGAAAATTTGATGAACGTACTCATTAGATTTAGCATTAACAAACACAAATAGCATTAAACATAAGATTGAAATAACTTTTTTCATAATATTTTTTTTAAAAATTAATAAATGTAAACTTCTTATTCCAGAAAAGTTTAAACTTAAAATAAATTAGCAGGTCTTCTGACTTAGCTCACTTAACTTGCCTTCCCATAATGATAGTGGCTTTGTAGTAGTTAAGCTTTATTGAACAATACAGCTGCTGGTACAGCATAGGATTCACACCTATTTCCCTATTAACATCATATTTCGATTAAAACATGATGTACTAACTTGTATGCAAAAATGAGAAAAAAATTATACAAAAAAGCTATTTTTAGAAAATATATTATAAAAAAACTGAATCTGATATTCTAATAGCTTCTTCTAATTCAGAATGGTTTATTTTAACTTTATCTTTAAAAAATTCAATTACTTTTTCAGTGGGAATATTACCAATTAGTTTTTTTGTTGCCATTGGACATCCACCATATCCTTTAATTGCGGAATCAAATCTTACACAACCACTTGAATATGCTGCTTTTATCTTTTCTATTGACTCATCATATGTTGAATGGAAGTGCGCACCAAAATTTACATTAGGATAATTTCTAATTAAATTAGTGAATAATAAATTAATTTTATTTTTGTTTGCAACTCCAATAGTATCAGATAATGCTATATTCTTAACATGCAACCTATCAAGTTTATATGTTAATTCTAAAATTAAATCTGTATCCCATTTTTCATTGTAAGGATTTCCAAATGCCATTGATATATATACTTGAATCTTTTTATTATGCTGAATGCATAAATCTTGTAGTTCTGCAATCAAATCTAAAGATTCGTTAATTGTTTTATTTGTATTTTTCTTTTGAAAAATTTCTGAAATTGACAAAGGATAGCCTAAATAATTTATTTGTTTAAAATCACAAGCTTTTTTGGCTCCTCTAAGGTTAGCAATGATTGAAAGTAAATTTGAATTTGAATTATCCAAATCTAAATTATTCAATACAATTTCAGTGTCTTTGAGTTGTGGAATAGCTTTTGGAGAAACAAAGGATCCAAAATCAATAGTATGAAAACCAACTTTTATTAATTGATTAATATATTTTATTTTTTTTTCTGTAGATATAAATTTTTGTATGCCTTGCATAGCATCTCTAGGGCATTCTGTTAAATATATCATTTTAAGAGTAATTTATTTATCTTTTTAATCAAAGCTGGTCCTTCATATATAAATCCAGTATACAACTGAATAAGACTTGCACCAGCATTTATTTTTTCTAAAGCATCTTCTGCAGAATGAATACCTCCAACTCCAATTATTGGGAATGAATTATTTGACTTTTGATGTAAATATTTAATAACCTCAGTAGATCTCTTTTTTAATGGTTTTCCGCTTACTCCACCATTACCAATTTTAGTAATTATTTTTGTATCCGAAATCAAATTTTTTCTTTCGATAGTAGTGTTGGTAGCAATAACCCCATCAATTTTAGTATCAAGAACAATATCGATTATATCATCAAGTTGTGCATTAGATAAATCAGGAGCTATTTTTAATAAAATAGGTTTTCTTTTATTCTTTAAATTATTTTTTTCTTGTAAATCATTTAATATGCTTGTTAATGGTCCTTTCTCTTGCAGTTCTCTTAAACCAGGCGTATTTGGAGAACTAACATTAACAACAAAATAGTCTACATAATCAAATAATTTTTCAAAACATATTAAGTAATCATTTTTTGCTTCTATATTTTTAGTAATTTTATTTTTACCTATGTTTCCACCTATTATTATATCTGTCTTTTTTCTTCTTAATCTAGCTAGAGCAGACTCCACTCCTTCATTATTAAATCCCATTCTATTTATCAGAGCACCATCTTTATTTAATCTATATAATCTTGGTTTGGGGTTGCCTTCTTGAGGTAATGGTGTAATTGTTCCAATCTCTATAAATCCAAAACCAAACATAGATAGTTCATCAAATAATTTTGCATCTTTATCAAAACCAGCAGCAAGTCCAACTGGATTTTTAAATGTGATACCAAAAAGATTTCTTTCTAATTTTTTATTATTCAATTGGTATATAATTTTCCAAATGAAAGTCGGTAACAATTTTGCTTTTACTTTGATTAAAGAAAAGGTGAAATGATGAATAAACTCAGGATTTAAAAGAAACAAAAACCTACGAATAAATTTATAATTAGATAGAAAAATAATTATTGTCAGGAAAAAGATAAATATTAATATCAAATTCATATCATATGCGTTTGCATTTGCTGTAGTTAATATTATCATTTATTTTTTTTACAAAAATAGAAAATGATGTTTAATATTACCTTTTTAATTCATCAAAAGAATTATCATCAAAAAAAACAACAATTTTATCAATTTTCTTGTCATTATCAGATTCTTTAATATTTTGATTTTTTTTCATATATCCAACTCCAGTAATAAGCCAATTAGCATTCAAATCAGAATAATTATTTAAAAGCTTTTGTAGAAATTCAATACTTGGTTTATTTCTTCCAGATAAAATATGTGAAATAGTAGCTCTATTTACTTTTATATTTTCTGCTAATTTAGATGGTTTTAAACTTTCATTTGACATCCATTTTCGTAATCTTTCATGCATATTATTTTGTTTACATTATTAAAAACAAAATTATTAAAATGCATAAATTATATCAAATATTTATATTTTTTTTCTTTTTTACTCCTATAATTATATTAAGATAAATTAATTAATACATTGAAAAACAATATTTTAAATAAAATAATTTTATTTTTTTATATAATCATTCATTAAATATTTAAATATGTTTACAAATGTAAACTAAAACTTAAACAAATAAAGATTTTTAGACATAACTAAATTTATTTTTAAATTAATAAAATTTATTACTTTTGCTACATGAATACACTTGCAGAGGAAAATTATCTAAAAGCAATTTTAAATATTTCATTTAATACAAACAATAAAGTATCTACAAATGAAATTTCCAACGTATTAAAAACATCCCCTGCTTCGGTAACTGATATGCTAAAAAAACTTCTTGAAAAGAAGCTGGTTAAATATGAAAAATACAAGGGAGTTGAACTTAGCAATAGCGGGAAACAATACGCAATTAATATTTTAAGAAAACACAGACTTTGGGAAACTTTTTTAGTTGAACATCTTGGATTTAATTGGAGTGAAGTTCATGAAATTGCAGAAGAATTAGAACATATTAAATCAACAAAACTTATAGATAAGCTTGACGCTTTTCTTGGTTATCCTAAATTTGATCCTCACGGCGAACCTATTCCAAATAAGGAAGGAGTTATTCCAAACGTTAAAAGTACTTCATTAGATCAAATGGAAGTAGGTTTTGCAGGTCATGTTTTAGGTGTAACTATTGATGATAAATTATTTTTAGATTACCTAACCAAACTAAATATTAAAATTGGAACTAAAATAGAAATTATTCAAAAAATAGATTTCGACAAATCTTTAATTGTAAGGATTGAAAATATTCAAAATCATATAAGCTTTGATGTTGCAAAAAATATATTAATTAAAAATAATTAAAAAATGGAAAATCTTGAAATTTACAAGTGGTTTATTAATCAATCTCCTATCGTACAAGCCTTAATTGGCGGTTTATTTACGTGGGGGTTAACTGCACTAGGAGCAAGTTTGGTTTTTTTCTTTAAAACAAGTAATAGGAAAGTTCTCGACATGTGTCTTGGTTTCACAGGAGGAGTAATGATTGCAGCTAGTTTTTGGTCATTATTATCTCCTGCAATAGCAGCCGTTGAAAAACAACAAGAACTTGGTATTACAAATTTACCTGTTTGGTTTGCGCCAGCAGTTGGATTTCTTCTTGGCGCTTTATTTTTATACTACTTAGATAAAAAAATTCCTCATCTTCATTTATTTGAACCTGTAGAAAATGCTGAAGGTCCCAAGACAGATCTGAAGAAAACAGAACTACTTGTTCTAGCAATTGCATTACATAATATTCCCGAAGGACTAGCTGTTGGTGTTGCCTTTGGAGCTCTTGCTCATGGAATGGATATTGGAATTGAAATTGGAGGTGCTATTGCACTTGCTATTGGTATGGGAATTCAAAATGCACCTGAAGGATTTGCTGTTTCAATGCCCTTAAGAAGACAAGGTTTCTCAAAGTTAAAATCTTGGCAATGGGGACAAATGTCTGCTATAGTAGAACCAATATTTGCAGTTATTGGTGCAGCAATTGTAATATTAGTATACCCAATACTTCCTTATGCATTAGCATTTGCAGCTGGAGCTATGATATTTATTGTAATTGAAGAAGTAGTTCCAGAGAGTCAAAGAGGAGGAAATACTGATATCGCTTCATTAGGACTGATTGGAGGATTTATAATTATGATGTGTTTAGATGTTGCACTAGGCTAATTAATTAGTTTAACAAAGATTTAAATAATTATCTTTGTAAAATGTCTAATGTAAACATTAAAAATAAAAAAGCTTTTTTTGAATTTCATATTCTAAATAAGTATATTGCAGGTATTGCATTATTAGGAACTGAAATAAAGTCTATCAGAAACAATAATGCTAATCTTTCTGATGCTTTTTGTACTTTTAATAATTCTGAACTGTATATAAAAAATTTACATATTGGAGAACTACAAAATGCTGGATTAAATAACCACATTCCAAAAAGAGACAGAAAATTATTATTAAATAGACTAGAACTAAACAAAATAGAATCAAAATTTAAAGAAAAGGGAATAACTATCATTCCTTTACGTTTATTTATAAATAAAAATGGTAAGGCAAAAATCGAAATCGCATTATCCAAAGGAAAAAAACTCTATGATAAAAGAGAGAGTATTAAAGAAAAAGATATAAAAAGAGATATAAATAGATCACAAATATTATAATGAGATACTTATTATTATTAAGCATATTTTTAATTATTTCATGTAAAAAAGATATTAATTTTGAAAATCAATATGCTAGTTTAGAATTTTCTAATGACACAATTATATTTGACACCACTTTTCAATCTATTGGTACATCAACACAAACATTAACAGTTTATAACAATAATGATTTTAATATTATTACTAATATTTCTCTTTCAACTAATGAAAATGGGAGCTTTAGAATAAATGTGGATGGTATCCCACTAAACGAAATGGAAAATACTAATGTTAATATAAAATCTAATGATAGTATTTTTATTTTTTTAGAAGTTACGCCTAGTGAAAATAATATGAATAATTTTTTAATAACAAATGTTTTAAATTTTAATACTGGAGGTAAAAACCAAGATGTAAAACTTGTTTGTCCTGGAAAAAATGCAATATTTCATATTTTACATAACAATTTTATAAATGATAGTACAATATATAAATACTACTCTATAAGTGAAAATACTACTTGGACGAATGAATTACCACATGTTGTTTACGGACAAGTAGTTGTTGAACCCGGAGTTACACTTACAATAGAAGAAGGAACCAACATTTATTTTTATAGTAATTCTGGAATAATAGTAGGAAATCCTATTTACTCAAATAACTTTGGAAGTTCATTAATTGTAAATGGCACATTAAATAATAAAGTTATATTTCAGGGTATTAGATTTGAAGAATGGTACGAGGATTCTCCAGGACAGTGGGATAAAATTTGGATTACTCCTGGTAGTATTAATAATCACATAACAAATGCAGTAATAAAAAATGGTAATATAGGTATTCATGTAGATACAATTGGAAACAACTCCCCTACTTTAATTTTGGAAAATACTATAATTCAAAATATGTCAAACATTGGACTATTAGCGCAAGGATCAAATGTCGATGCTCACAATTTAGTTATTAGAGATTGTAGACAGTATTTAGTAGCTTTAAATATTGGCGGAAATTACAATTTCACACATTGTACATTTGCAAATTATTGGAGTTATTATCAAAACAGTAATAGAAACACACCCTCTATTTTACTCAATAATTATTATGAAGGAGCTGATGGAAACATATATATAAGAAACTTAGAATCTGCCAACTTTACAAATTGCATCATCTATGGTACTTTATCAACAGAAGTTAGTTTTCAAGAAAACAGTTCCGGAAACTTTAATTACAATTTTCAAAACTGTCTGATTAAATTAGATCCCAATATTAATCTAGCAAGTAATTATTTAGATTGTATTATTAATAAAGATCCAATATTTGTTAATTTTGAAGAAGGTGACTTAAGTCTTGATGAATTATCTCCTGCTATTAATTCTGGAGTTTTACTTAATGATTATTTAGTTGATATTAACGGTAATATTAGGGTAAATCCAGATATAGGTGCTTATGAAAGATAAATTATAAACTGATAAGAAAATCTATAACATCAACATTATCAGCGTAACTATTAAGTTCTGGATTTTGAGCGCATCCAAGTTTATTATTAGTTTTAGAAACTACACATTGAATTTGATCATTATTTATCTCAAGAAAGTGTTTTACTTCATCAATATTAGAGTATTCGAAATAGTTTAGTAAACTTACTGATGAATGTAATTGTTTACTCTTTTTAATTAATAAAAAACCATTATCATAAAAAATTTGTTTATCCATCAATAAAATCGTTTTATGATAATCGTAATTGTTCATATATTTTTGATGATTTATCAAATCTTTATATTTGTAAAAAGCTTTAAATAATTTATTTAAATCATAATTTTCAGGAACTAGTATTTGAGAAATACTTCTACATCCTAAACCAAAATACTTAAATATATCATCAGCCAATAATTCCAAATCCGTATCATTTTCATTACCATCAATTACAGCTACTGAAGATCTATTTTTTCTAATTATTTTCTTTTTGTTTTTAAAATAATAATCAAAGTATTTTGCTGTACTGTTACTTCCTGTAGCTATAATGGCATCATATTTTTTACTTTCAATTTTTTCAATAAAAAATATTTGATTTTCAAATTCTTTATTTATTTTTAATAAGTTGTTTAAAATTAATGGGATTAATATATTATCTTTTGATGAAAGTTTCAAAAACAGCTTATGTCCTGTAATCAAAACACATAAAATATCATGAAAAGAGACAAGTGGAATATTGCCAGCTGAGATAACTAAAATTTTTTTAAAATTAATATCGGAGCATCTATATTGATTTAACCAAAAATTTAATGAATTTAAATTTAGTTGATTACCCCAATAATCAATTGCAAACTCAATATTTTCAATTGTAAACCAGGGATTTACGATTTGTATTTCATTAATTTTATCACTATAATCTTTTATGAAATCATTTCTAAGACAACTACCTAACTTAGTTAATGCTAATATTCTTTCATCTAAATCCATTAAATAATTTTATTTTTACAAAAATAATTTAGTTTTTCACAATGAAAATAAAACAAGCTTTCTTTATTATAATTTGTCTTTTTTACACTAATAAAATAAGTTCTATTACTTCCTCAATGAATTTAAAATTTAACTATACTGTTTCATCAAATGATAAAATTAATCTTTTACAGGATAGTTTAAAAACTAAATTAGATATAATTCAAAACGGCATTGATGAAAATGAAAAATTATTAGCAAATCAAGAATTTGTTAATATTCTTAAAAGGACATTAAAACTCAAAATTTCATTTGATTTTGCTTTTGATTCACTTAAAACAATTAGTATATTAAAATCACCTGATAATTATTTTAAAATTTATAACTGGTTTATTGAAAATGATGATAACACTTATAGATTTTATGCGATGATTCAATTTAAAAATACTAAAAATGATATTATTTTTTTAAATGACAACTCTGATGACATTCTTAATGTTGAACAAGCAGAGTTAAGTTCTGACAACTGGTACGGATGTTTATATTATAATATAATTAAAAATAAAGCAAAAAAATCATATACTATCATTGGTTGGGATGGTAATAATGAATTCAGTTCAAAAAAAATAATTGATGTTGTAAGATTTAATAGAAATTATGTAAAATTTGGTGCACCAATTTTTAAAGATGATAAACAAAAAAGTAAAAAAAGAGTTATAATTGAATATAATGACCAATCTCCTGTTAGTGTCCAATTTAATAAAAAGTCTAAACAAATAATTTTTAACAACTTAGTTCCACAAAAAAAAGAATTAGAAGGAATCAAAGCATATTATGTGCCTGACGGTTCATTTAACGCATATGAGTACAAAAAAGGAAAATGGTGGCTTATAAAAGATATTGATGCAAGAAATCAAAATAATTAATATATTTAATATTCATGTTGAAATGCTATTCCAAAAAATTAATAGTCGCTGGCTGTGATGAAGCTGGAAGAGGCTCATTAGTTGGTCCAGTTGTAGCAGCTAGTGTTATTCTTCCTAAGGATTTTAATTGCAACATAATTAATGATTCAAAATTATTATCAGAAAAAAAAAGAAATAATGCATATGATATTATTGTAAATAAAAGTATTTCTTATGGAATTGGTATTATTGATGAAAAAAAAATAGACAAAATCAATATTTTAAATGCAAGTATCTTAGCTATGCATAAAGCTATAAGTAAGTTAGAAATAACTCCTGGACTTTTACTTATAGATGGGAATCATTTTAAAAAATACAAAAGTGTTCAACATAGATGTATCGTTAAAGGAGATAAGAAGTTTATATCAATTGCAGCAGCTTCCATCATTGCTAAAGTATTTAGAGATAAATTGATGATTAAGTTACACAATGAATTTAATGATTATAAATGGAACAACAACAAAGGTTATCCAACAAAATTTCATAGAAAAATGATAGAAAAATTAGGCCCCTCAGTATATCATAGAAAAAGTTTTCAACTCACAAAAAAGATTGATAAATAAATTGTTAATTTTGAAATAAAGTTATTAAATGTTAAATAAACTTATTAAAGTAATAATTCCAGTAATATTAATCTCAATTATATTACTAATAAGCTTAAAAACTTATAATGATACTAAAAAATCTCAAACAAATTTTCTAACATTATTTCCCGAAAACACTTCCTTAATTCTAAAAATCAATAATCTAGATAAGTTTAAATTAATTAATAGTAATAATATCATAAATAAACTCAAAAATTTAATTGACATAGACTTTTTGATTAATAATATAGAAATTTTCAAAAGTATTTTACAGCATGAATTGCTTCATGATATAACATCATTAAATATTTCATTGCATAAGACAGGAAATAATAACTTATCTACTTTATTTACCACCAATCTTAGCAGTAACTATATTACTTTTAATAAAAATTTTGAAGTTAGAGAATATGACAACAAAAACATTTACACAATTGATTTTAAAGACAATAAATTCCATTTTTATAATTTCAAAAACATTCTGTTTTTTTCTAAATCAAAATTTATTATTGAGGAAGTTATTAAAACCCAATCATCAAGCTACAACCTAATTAATGACTTAACATTTCAAAATAGTTATAAAACAATCAACAACAATGCTGATGCAAACATCATGATAAACTTTAAAGAACTATCTAATACCTCAAACATATTCTTTAAAAATAAATTATTAATAAATAATTTTTCAAGTTGGTCATGTAACGATTTAGAAATTAAAAATGATTTAATTATTGCAAATGGTTTTTTAAGTACAAATAAAAAAATTGAATATTATACAGATATTTTAAAAAATCAAGAACCAAAAAAAATTAAAATAACTGAAATTATACCTGAAAACACCTCTGATCTTCTTTCAATTGGATTTAATGATGCAAATCTATTGTTACAAAATAAAAATAAACTACTTCAAAAAAATAATAATTTTTGGAATTGGGATAAACATAGAAAAAGCTTACATGACAGCTCCAACGTAAACTATAACGAATTAATAAAGAAAATTGATTCAGAAGCTGGAAATTTTAAAACTTCTCACTTAAATACAAGTCATAATTATAATTATTTTAAATCAGATAATTCAGTTATATTAATGAGTTATCTTCAGCCAATAATTAAAAAGATAAAAACATATAATAGTAAAAATATTTATTACTGTTTAGACCGTAATTTAACCCACAATCTATTTGGACCAATTATACAAACTAACACCCCATATTTTATAATTATTAATGATTATTTTATGTTTAGTGATAATGCTAATTCAATTAAATATTTAATAGATAATTTTATATCAAACAACACCTTAAATAATAGTAATCATTTTATAAAATACAATACATTATTATCTCAAAAATCAAATCTGACAATGTATTCAAATCCTGGCAAATCCTTACAAAAGTTTCATAATAACTTGAGAAAAGATTACAAGAATAATATAAAGGTCAACAAAGATTCAATTTCTAACATTACAGGTCTATCATTACAAATATCAAACAAAGGAAAATTATTATCTAGTGATTTCATATTATTTTATGATAGAGATTATAAGCAAAATTTACAAGAAGAATGGGTTGTGAGACTTGATACTCAAATCATTTCAAAACCCTATTTTGTAAATAATCATTTTACTAAAGATAAAATGATATTAATTCAAGATACATCTAACACACTATTTGCTTACAGTGCAAAAGGAAAATTGGTTTGGAAAAAGAAATTAAAAAATAAGATTATAGGTAAAATTAATTCAATTGACTTTTATAAAAACAATAAATATCAATGTATTTTTAATACAAATTCAAATTTACATATAATTGATAGAAATGGAGATTATGTAGAAAATTATCCAATTAAACTTCCTGTCAAAACAAATATTGGTCATTCGCTATTTGATTATAATAACAAAAAGAAATATAGAATAATAGTTGTTGGTGAGGACAATATAATTTATAATTTAGATAAATTCGGAAAGAAAGTTGTTGGTTGGAAATACAAAAAACAAAATAATAGAATATTAAAATCACCTAAACACTTTAAATTTAGAACAAAAGATTATATTCTTGTAGAAACACGAAATAAAAAGACTAAGTTGTTAGCAATAAATGGAACAGAAAGAATAGTTCTTTCAAGCGAATCAATATTTAATGATTCTGATATTAAAATAAGTGGAAATGGATATTTATACGCAATAACTAGTGACGCAAAACTATGGAAAGCAAAATTGGATGGAAACTCGACAGAAACAATAATACCCAACTTAAATAATAAATCAAAATTTACAGTTTTAAACAATAATTTTATTTTTAATAATGGCAATAAAGTTTATTCTATTGATGATGAATTTAATAATTTGTTTACATTAGACTTTGAAAACAACGTAAACAATGTTTCAACTTTTAAAGATTTTTTGCTAATTGAAACAGAAAACAATCTATTTTTATACAATAACGATAAAATTGCTAATGGTTTTCCTATAAAAATAAGTGGTACTTATAATATTGATGATGTAAATAACAATAATAAAATCAATATAATTAATGTTATAAATAATTCAATTTATAATTATGAGTTATTTGATTAAAAAAACCTTACTTACAAAGGGTATATAAATATATTTATCGTTAATTCCAAACTCATTAATTTTTGAATAATCTAACCCAATCTTTATAATATTACTTTTAGTTTTGTGTTGATATGATAGTTCTGTTCCAATTTTCATGTCAAAATCAAATTTGTTATTTAGTTCTGAAAAATTTGCACCAGTACTAAATCCAATATAGAAATTTTTAAATATTTTGTAACTATAGCCTAAATTAAATCGATTTATAATAATAGATGAATTTAAATCTGAAAATATTATAAAATCTTTGTCTAAATAATATAATCCTATTCCAAAAATGTATGGAAAACCTACACTGGTTGATAAGTAATAAGTTCTGTTAGATAAACTATTATCATAATTATATAACTCATATTTTTTAATAATATTTATTAACAGGTTTGAGTATTTAGGATTAGTTGCATATCCAGCTTTGGAAAGACCTTTAGCCCACTTTTTATAATCACTAGTTTTAAATAAAAATTCGTATCGTTTTTTTTGACTTAAAAAAAGAGAGTGATCTCTGAATGATTCTTTTGCTGAATTATACTTTCGAAAACATTCATTTATTTCATCATCATCATGATAAATTTTATCACCAGTCCATTCATTATGACATTTTATGCCAAAATGGTTGTTGCCTTCTATAGCAAGCTTACTTTCACCATTAGCAGATTCTAATATTCCTTGTGCTAAAGTTATACTTGCAGGTATACCATAAATTTTCATTTCAGAAACAGCCAAACTTCCATATTTTAAAATATATATTTCAGTTTTATTTTGAGCGTAACTGATATTTGAGATCAAGAACAAAAAAATAAATAAAAATCTTATATAATACATATAAATTATACAGGTAAGTTTAAATTAAATCTTTCATTCATTCCTAAATTTCCTTGCAATCCTCCAGTATGTATCGCTAAAATAGTTGATTTTCTTTTGAAGTATCCTTTTTGAATTAAATCAAACAATCCAAACATCATTTTAGATGTATATATAATATCTAATTTAATTGAATATTTTAAATCAAAATTTTTAACAAAATTTAATAATTGAACATCATATTTTGCAAAACCACCAAAATTATAATCATCTATTAAATCCCAATTATTATAGTTTGTATATTTTTTAATATTTTCCTCTAAATCACCATCTCCTTTTATACTCTTAAAACCTAATATTTTTTGTTTTGTGTTTGAAGTATTAATTATTCCAGAAATAGTACCTCCAGTCGCAACTGGAACACATATATAATTCTGATTATCTAAATCTGTTAATATCTCCTGTGCTCCTACAACTCCAAGATTATTAGTACCTCCTTGTGGTATTAAATAAAAATCACCATATATTTTTTTTAAATTAGAAATAATATTTTTGTCATCTCTCATTCTATAATATCTTCTTGATATGTAATTTATATGCATTCCATATTGCTCAACTAAACGTAGTATTGGATTTAAATTTTGTTTTTTTTCTCCTCTTACTAATCCAATACTTTTAAGTTTATATTTATTAGCAATAACAGCAGTTGCTAAAAGATGATTAGAATAAGCGCCACCAAAAGTTAAAACACTCTTTTTAGAATTGTGAATTGCTGATTCTATGTTATATTTTAATTTATACCATTTATTTCCTGAAATATATTTATCAATTAAATCAATTCTTTTTACATATAATTTTATGTCATTTTCAGATAATAATCTAGATGTTATTTGTTCTGTTTTGATTTTCATTTAATTGCAAATATCTTTAATTTTGCAATTATTATGGATGGTTTTTCAAAAATAACAAAACTAAAAAAAGAGGATTTTTATTATTCAAAGGAAGGTTATATAATATTTACCGAAAAATATCATTTAAAAAGAGGTTATTGTTGTGATAGCAATTGTAAACATTGTCCATACAAAAAGAAAAATAAAAAAAATGAAAAAATTTAGAGAAGCAATATTAGAAGGTATTCCTAAAACATTACCTAAACAAAAAATTAGAAATTTAAATATTAGTCATGCGCCTAATAGAAAACATATTTTAAATAATGAAGAAAAAAAACTTGCAATTAGAAATGCTTTAAGATACTTTCCTAAAAATATGCACAATGATCTTGCAAAAGAATTTTTACATGAACTAAATGAATATGGAAGAATCTACATGTATCGATTTATGCCTGAATATGATTTGAAAGCAAGAAATATAAATGATATTCCCCATAGATCTAAACAAGCTGCCGCAATACAATTGATGATTTTAAACAACTTAGATCATGCAATAGCACAACATCCAGAAGAACTTATAACATATGGAGGAAACGGTGCTGTTTTTCAAAATTGGGCACAATATCTTTTGTGTATGCAATATCTTGCAAAGATGACTGATGAACAAACACTAGTTATTTATTCAGGGCACCCTATGGGCTTATTTCCTTCTAATAAAAATGCACCAAGAGTTGTAGTGACTAATGGAATGATGATTTCTAACTATTCTAAACAAGATGATTGGGAAAAATACAACGCCTTAGGTGTGACTCAGTTCGGACAAATGACTGCAGGATCATTTATGTACATAGGGCCACAAGGAATTGTTCACGGAACTAATATTACATTATTAAATGCTGCAAGAAAAGTTGATTCTAAAGCTATTGACTTATCTGGAAAAATATTTGTCACATCAGGCCTAGGTGGAATGTCAGGTGCACAGCCAAAAGCAGCTGTAATTGCGAAAGGAATATGTATTGTTGCTGAAATTAATAAGTTTGCATTACATAAAAGACATGAACAAGGTTGGGTAGATGAAATTTATGATGATTTAGATAAAATTATAGATAGAGCTTTAGAGGCAAAGGCTAATCTTGAGGCAGTTTCTCTAGCCTATTGTGGTAATATTGTTGACTTGTGGGAAAAACTAGTTGATAGAAATATAAAAATTGACATTGGATCAGATCAAACATCTCTTCATAATCCATATTCAGGTGGCTATTATCCTGTTGGACTAAACTTTGAAGAATCAAATATTATGATGTCAAGTAATCCAGATAAATTCAAAAAATACGTTAAAATTAGCTTAAATCGACATACAAATGCAATTAATACATTATGTCAGCAAGGAATGTATTTTTTTGACTATGGAAATGCATTTTTATTAGAATCAATGAGAGCTGGTTCAGATATTCTTGATATTAATAATAAATTTAAATATGCATCATACGTACAAGATATAATGGGACCAATGTGTTTTGATTACGGTTTTGGACCATTTAGATGGATATGTGCATCAAATTCAAAAGAAGACTTGCTAAAAACTGATAAAATTGCTTCACAAGTTCTTAAAAGTATCATGAAAACTTCACCTGATGACATTAAACTTCAAATGAATGATAATATTAATTGGATTAATGATGCTGACAAAAATAATCTAGTCGTTGGTTCACAAGCTAGAATACTATATGCTGATTCTACTGGTAGAATTGAAATTGCAAAGGCTTTTAACAAAGCAATTGCAAAGGGAGAAATTAGTGCCCCAATTATACTTGGAAGAGATCATCATGATGTTTCTGGTACTGATTCACCATACCGAGAAACGTCAAATATTTACGATGGCTCAAAATTTACAGCTGATATGGCAATTCATAATGTAATTGGTGACAGTTTTAGAGGAGCTACATGGGTTTCAATTCATAATGGTGGTGGTGTTGGATGGGGCGAAGTAATAAACGGTGGATTTGGAATGATGATTGATGGAAGTAAAGATTCTGATAAAAAAATTGAATCAATGTTACATTGGGATGTTAATAATGGTATTGCTAGAAGAAGCTGGGCAAGAAATGAAGAAGCTAATATTGCAATTAAAAGAGCAATGAAAAAAAATACTAACTTAAAAGTAACATTACCAAATATTTGTGACGATGAAATAATTAATAATTTAAATTTTAAATAAAATGAAATATATATTTCCAATTATTACACTATTTATAGCAGCATGTAATTTATCTTCAAATAAGCAGGATATCAAGGATAATATTTTAAAAGAAAATAATGATACTCTAGCTTATCCAAAAGAAGTCAATCTTCAAAATATTAAACAGTTAACTTTTGGTGGAGACAATGCTGAAGCTTACTTTTCTTTTGATGATTCAATGTTAGTTTTTCAATCTAATTATAATGATTGGGATGTAGAATGTGATCAAATATTTTATACAAATATTAAGAATTCAAATATGAAAGTGAAAATGCCTAACAAAATTAGTACCGGACTTGGTAGAACAACTTGCGCATACTTTATGCCTGGAGATACCACTATAATTTATGCTTCTACACACTTACAAAATGCAGAGTGCCCTCATGTACCAAAAAGTTCTGATGGAAAGTATGTTTGGCCAATATATGATTCATATGACATATTTGTATCGGATTTGGATGGAAAAATTGTTAAACAACTAACTAACAATAAGGGATATGATGCAGAAGCAACTGTCTCTCCTAAAGGAGATAAAATTGTATTTACTTCTGATAGATCTGGTGACCTTGAACTATATACAATGAATATTGATGGAAGTAACATTCAACAGGTAACATTTGGGCTTGGATATGATGGGGGTGCATTTTTTTCTCCTAATGGAAAGAAATTGGTATTCAGATCTTCTAGACCAGTTGGAGATAAAGAAGTTGAAGAATATAAAAATTTATTAAGTCAGGGTCTAGTTAAACCTACAGAAATGGAAATATACACTTGTAATGTAGATGGAAGTGAATTAAAACAAATAACAAAACTAGGTAAAGCTAACTGGGCACCATTTTTTCATCCCTCTGGAGAGAAAATTATATTTTCATCAAATCATAAGTCGAAAAGAGGGTTTCCATTTAATTTATTTATGATAAACATAGATGGAAGTGAATTAAAACAAATTACTTATGATGAAACATTTGATGCATTTCCAATGTTCTCTTACAGCGGCGATAAAATAGTATTTTCTTCTAACAGAAATAATGGTGGTACTAGAGCAACAAATTTATTTATAGCAGATTGGATTGAATAATTATTCAAAAATCATTTTTTTCTCCACATCACCGTTATCAAAAATATAGAATTGGTACTTACCATTTTCAAGATCAACTTCCCTACCTAAAACATCAACAACTTTAATAAGCTTTCTTGAACTTACTTGATTATTATTGTCTATTACACTTGTTGATTGTGTTGAACTGATTTGAAATTTATCAAAGCCTGCCTCAACTAAATGGCCACCTTGAGAATCCCAATCAGCAGTTTCTATGATTAATTTCATAGTTGATGTTACAGGTAAAAATTGAGAGATGTTAAAACTTCTAAAATTCCATTGTCCCATATCATTTGAACTTGCAGTCATTACTTCTAATGTTACTGTTGAATTTCCATTTGAAATCATAACTTTTAGAGAGTCATTTGGAGAACTTCCTCCTCCCCAACTACCACCACCATTACTAAACCAAGAATAATACTCGAGATAATGATTTTGGTTATTTTGTAAACTAAATACTGGCGACTCTAAAATTGTATTGTAATCATCAACATCATTACCACCAGCGGATCCTGCTGATGCTAGTCCAGTTACATAAGAATATTCAAAACAGTCAGTATTAACATCATTACCAGGGTTAAAATTCAAACCTTGATAATCAGTAGCTTCTGAAAGCCCTCTCTCCCATCTACCTGGATCTGAAGGTGTAATCCCTCCACTTACAGTCCACCCAAAATCAAATGTGAAATCATCATAATACCCTTCATCAAGCATAACAGAAACATTAGAAGATGAACTTATATATTCATTATCACAAGATGTTATGTAACCCCATTTACCAGCTATTATTTCATAGTACCCTTCATACATTCCATTAATACTAAAGTTGCCATTAACATCAGTTGTAGTGGTAAATGAAAAATCATTGTTGTAGATAATAACATCGGAGTTAGCAACGCCATTTGATGAAATATCAACTACCATACCAGTAATATTGAATGCAACTAATGGTTGTAAAGACATATTTACAGTAGTTAATACACCATTAGAAAGGGTTGCAGAAACTGTATCAGAAAGATAACCAGCTTTAGAAAAAACTACATCATAAGTACCGGAATTAGGTGTTCCACTAAAATAATCTCCAGTTAAATTAGATGATGTCAAATTTGCCACACTTGTATTTAAAATTTCGACACTAGCAGCATTTAAATTTAATCCTGATTGAGCATCAGTAATATTCCCGTTTAAATAGCATGCTTGTTGAAAATCCCTTCTATACACCAATAATCTACCATTTTGATTACTGCTACTATTTATATCAGAAGATATAATGTTTCCTGATGGTAAAAAAGGATAAGTCCCCCAACATCCATCAAAACCAGCACCACTACCAGAATATGAATCATAAAATGCAACTTGTATCATATTATTTGGATAGGTAATATCATGAACTGTTGTACCATCTCTATACCAAGATGTAACTAAAAAATTACCGTCCACATGAGTATTATGAGGTGCAGAATTTGTACCAGGGTTAGATTGAATTCTATCTACTTCTTGAATATTACTAGTATTAGAAATATCATATGCACCAATGTAAGCCCCATTAACTTCATCTGTTGTGAAGACATATTGACCATTATCTGAAATCCAAGCATTATGTGTAAAATTACTTGGTGTAGGACAGTGACCTAATGTCTGCGGATTAGATTTGTTACTTACATCAACAACATAGAGTTCTCCTTCGTAGATACATCCAGCATACATAGTATCGCCTCGAGCCATGCCATCATGTATATAATAATCATTCCATTCCCCAACATAGTGTGGTGATATAGGGTCAGCATCAACATCTAAAAAAATTGCACCGTCAGTTGGATTACTTCCAGTATTTGATGATGCACCAAATATATAAGCAATACCATTTTCATCAATGTAAATATTATGTGCGGCAGTAAATTCTACTGAGCTACCATTTAAAGGATTTACAAAATTAGTGACATGCCAGTATGTATTACCCGACATATCTGAAAGATCAACAATTAATAATCCTGCATCTGCCTCAGTTGTTACATACGCATAATGCTCCCATGTTTTAATATCCCTCCATGTTGAATTTAAATCAGAGATGTAAAACATTTCAGTAGGATTTGTAGGATTAGTAACATTTACAACAGAAAAACCATCGTTAAGTCCAACCAAAGCATATTCAGAACCATCAGTAGGATCAGCCCAACCCCAAATATCACTACCTTCCGTTGAAGACCATTCAAATGTACCTAATAGTGAAAGATTGAAACTATTTTGTGCACTTACTAAGTTAAATAAAAATAATAGTGCAATGATTAGATATTTTTTCATGAATTAAGTTTTATATTGCAAATATAAGCTTAATAACTTAAAGAAAATATTATTGAATTATAAATTCAAAGTAATTTGGCCTTCATCATTTCCTGTGCTTATATCAGATTTATTATTTGTGTCGTCTTCACTTTCTATTACTGTGTAATCAAGTGGTGAAAGTAAATTAATTTCTTTAATTTTTTTTGTTGACAGTTGATTGCCTTGTGTTTTTATTCCTTTGATAGCAATAAATTCAGAGAGATTTATGATTTCTTTTTTTCTTACTTTACCTTTTTCTTTTACAAAAATAACTTCAACTCTAGGTAAAAAATCTGTTGATACAACTTCAAGATAACTATGTTTATGATCACTAATAACACATGTCCTTTTTAAATTGGTATCTATTAAAAATCTTTTTACAAAAAATAATTTTTTTTCACCATCAAAATATATGATAGAAATAGGTTTTTTTGTATTTAATTTTTCTAAAGTAATAATATCATCATCAAAATGATTTGATATATCAAAACTTTTTAACTCAATAAATGCATTTTGATTTATGGTTAGTATTTTATCCTCAGCTTTAAAATCACCTAAAAAATCTCCTCTTTCATCAATATTTAACCTATTAACATTATTATCAAACCATATTTTTCTTGCAGACAATGTTGAGAGACCCTCTGATTTTAACTCTATATTTTTAACAGGATTTTTAGAAACAATATTTCCTACAGCTGTTTTTCCTTTGATATTAATATCAGCAAAATCAACATCATATTTTAGAACTCTCAATTTCTGTAATTTTCTTAAATGAACTGTAACAACTTCAGCTTCTCCATTTGCGTTGGCTGTAAAATATAAAACCTTATCTTTTTCAGATTTTGTTAATTGATATACTTTGTTTCTTGTAATACTTGTAACATTGAATCTTTTAATCATACTGTTTCCAGATATTGAATCTTTGTATATCAAATTATAAATAGTTCTATCATCCTTTTTATTAAAAACGGCACAATGTATAATATCTTTTCCAACAAAAACTTTATTGTCTACTTTAACTACTTTCATATTTCCGTTTTCATTAAAAATAATTATGTCATCAATGTCAGAACAGTCACAAACAAACTCATCTTTTCTCATAGATGTTCCTATAAAACCTTCTTTTTTGTTAACATATAATTTTTTACTAGCTACAACAACTTTCGTTGCATCAATATTTTCAAAAGTTTTTATTTCAGTTTTTCTTAATTTATTATCGCCATACTTTTTCTTCAATTCAAGAAAGTAGTTTGTTGCATATTCAGTTAAATTATCAATGTTATGTTTTGTCTCTTTTACTTTGAGCTCTAGCTTATTTAACTCATCATTAACTTTATTAAGATCATATTTGGTAATCTTTTTAATTTTTATTTCGGTTAATCTTTCAACATCTTCATCATTAACATCTCTTTTTAAAAGATTTTGGAAGGGTAACAATGATTTATGTATTGTTCCAATTATATCATCCCAATTATCAAGTTCTTCAATTTTGTGATAAATTCTATTTTCAATAAAAATTCTTTCTAATGTTAAATTGTGCCATTTAACTTCAAGTTCATTCAAATTAAACTTTAACTCTTTATCAAGAAGTTTTAATGTATTTTGAGTAGATTTTTGTAATATTTCAGAAACACCAATAAATTTAGGTTCATTATTTTCAATTATGCAGCCAATCGGGGATATTGAAACTTCACAATCTGTAAACCTATAAAGAGCATCTATAGTTTTCTCAGCAGAAATGCCAGGTGGTATATGTACCAGAATTTCAACGTTTTCAGCAGTATTATCTTCAACTTTTTTCACTTTAATTTTACCTTTATCATTTGCTTTTAGTATTGAAGATATTAATGAAGTTGTTGTAGTAGTAAATGGTAACTCGGTAATTTTTAATGTTGTTTTATCATTTTGAAAAATTTTTGCTCTAACTCTAACTTTACCACCTCTTTTTCCATCATTATAGTCACTAAAATCTGCTGTACCACCTGTAATAAAATCAGGATAAATTCTTGGCTTTACTCCTTTTAACACCTTAATAGAAGCATCAATTAGTTCATTAAAATTATGTGGAAGTATTTTTGTTGATAATCCAACAGCAATACCCTCAACACCATGAATTAATAATAATGGAAATTTGACTGGTAAAGTCTGAGGTTCCTTACCTCTACCATCATAAGATGAGTTCCATTCTGTTATTTTATTGTTAAATACTACATCCAAAGCAAATTGAGTTAATCTGACTTCTATATATCTTGCAGCTGCAGACTTATCTCCAGTGTAAATATTTCCCCAATTTCCTTGCATATCAAGTAAGAGATCTTTTTGACCAATTTGCACCATTGCATCTCCAATAGATGCATCTCCATGTGGATGATACTTCATAGTGTGACCAATGACATTAGCTACTTTATGATACCTTCCATCATGCATTTCTCTAAGTGAATGAAGAATTCTTCTTTGAACAGGTTTTAATCCATCATTAATATGAGGTACAGCACGCTCTAATATAACATATGATGCATAATCTAAGAACCAATTTTCATACATCCCAGAAAGATGAATTATATCATTGTTATTTTCCTGAAACTCTGAATCCATAATTATGTTAAAATAAATATTAAGTTAATTAACCTCATCTTCAACTCTTAAATTTTCAATAATAAAGTCTTGTCTATCTTTAGTATTTTTTCCCATATAATATTTTAGTAAGTCTTGAGGTTTAGCATCTTTATCAAATATTACTGGAGCTAATCTTATTTCAGGACCAATAAAATGTTTAAACTCAGAAGGAGAAATTTCACCTAATCCTTTAAATCTTGTGATTTCTGCATTTTTTCCTAATTTCTGAACTGAAATCTTTTTTTCGTCATCAGAATAACAATAAAAAGTTTGTTTTTTATTTCTTACTCGAAATAAAGGTGTTTCAAGTATATATATATGTCCTTCTTTAACAAGTTCAGGAAAAAATTGTAAGAAAAAAGTTAGTAGTAACAATCTTATGTGCATACCATCTACATCTGCGTCGGTAGCAATCACAATTTTATTATACCTCAAATCATCTATTCCTTGTTCAATATTTAATGCCGCCTGCAATAAATTAAACTCTTCATTTTCATAAACAATTTTTTTTGAAAGTCCATATGAATTAAGGGGCTTTCCTCTTAAAGAAAAAACGGCTTGAGTATTAATATCTCTTGTTTTTGTTATGGATCCTGAAGCAGAATCACCTTCAGTGATAAACAATGTCGATTCTGCACGATTTTCTTTTTTCTGATCATTATAATGGACTCTACAATCTCTTAGTTTTTTATTGTGTAAACTTGCTTTTTTAGCTCTTTCTCTAGCAAGTTTTTTCACGCCAGCCATTGCTTTTCTCTCATGTTCAGCAGATTGAATTTTCTTTAATAAAATTTCAGCTGTATCAGGATTCTTATGTAGATAATTATCTAAGTATTTTTTTAAAAAATCTTGAATAAAAGTTAAAACTGTTATACCATTAGGCTCCATCTCCGTGGAACCAAGCTTAGTTTTAGTTTGTGATTCAAAAACAGGCTCTATAACTTTTATACTTACAGCAGCATTAACTGCTTGTCTTATATCAACAGCCTCAAAGTTTTTTCCATAAAATTCTCTAACAGTTTTAACAAATGATTGCCTGAACGCTCCTTGATGTGTTCCACCTTGGACTGTATGTTGACCATTAACAAAGGAATAGTATTGTTCCGAATATTGACTTTTACAATGAGTTATTGCAACTTCAATATCTTTATCTTTCAAATGAATAATTGGATATAAAATTTCATTATCAATATTTTGATTAAGTAAATCAAATAAACCATTTTCAGAAAAGTACTTTTCGTTGTTAAATATTATTGTTAAACCAGGGTTAAGGTAACAATAATTCCACATCATTTTCTCAATATAATCATTTAAAAACTTGTAGTTACCAAACAATTTTTTATCAGGAACAAAAGTTACTTTTGTTCCTTTTCTGCTAGAATTATCTTGAATAGGTTCATCATTTACAATAGTTCCTCTTTCAAATTCAACTAATTTACTTTTACCATCTCTTACTGATTTTATTTTAAAAAATGATGATAATGCATTTGCAGCTTTAGTACCAACACCATTTAAACCAACTGATTTCTTAAAAACTTTAGAATCATACTTTGCACCAGTATTAATTTTTGACACACAGTCAATTACTTTACCTAGCGGAATACCTCTTCCATAGTCCCTAACTGTAACTTTATTATTTTTAACGGTAATTTCAATAGTTTTACCATTACCCATCACGAATTCGTCAATAGAATTATCAATAACTTCTTTTAGTAAAATATAGATACCATCATCTGGAGATGAACCATTACCCATTTTACCAATGTACATTCCAGGTCTTAATCTAATGTGCTCTTTCCAATCTAGCGACCGAATACTATCTTCATTATAATTTTCTGACATTTAGAATTTATTAGATAGGTTTAAAATATGATGCAAATATAAAAACACTTCAAGAGAGTTTTAATATTGAAAAATATTCGTTATTAACAAGTTTTTCAACTTAATTACACATTAAATCTAAAATGCATTATATCTCCGTCCTTTACAATGTAATCTTTTCCTTCAACTGACAACTTACCTGCATCTTTGCAAGCCTGTTCTGATCCTAA
>Ga0160423_10000331_pt1 | contig 37858 bp, 35 predicted proteins | sample CRUFie14St8metaG_FD_108191 | JGI IMG/M metagenome (GOLD analysis project Ga0160423, IMG submission 108191) | Marine microbial communities from the Costa Rica Dome - CRUD Field 142mm St8 metaG | ecosystem: Environmental > Aquatic > Marine > Oceanic > Photic zone | place: Costa Rica: the Eastern...
ATAGAAAAGATAGATGATATAAATAAACTCGAATTACAGAGGGGTTCATTTATATCAGAGACGAATTTAATGGGTGATGACATACATATAACGTGTAGAACAATAACACGAAAATACATTAAGATAATGGGCAGTCAAAATTTAATATTTCAAAAATTGTCAGATCAGGAAAGAATATTATTGTCGGTATTAGATTATATAGAGAAATGATAATATTTATATTATTTATATGAAGAGAATAAATAATATAATAGTTTGGGACGTAGATGAGACTTTAGGTTCTTTTGCAACGTTAGATGAAATAAATATTATGATGGAAAGATATTTAGATAGGGAATTGACACAGAAAGAATTATTTATATTGTTGGATATATTTCCGGAAATATTACGACCAAACATATTAAAAATATTAACGGGATTAAAAAAGCAGAAAAGTAAAAAAGGAACAAAAATTATAATTTATACAAATAACAATGGACCGAATAAATGGATGGATTGTATAAAAACATATATAGAAAATAAAGTAGGAAAAGGATTATTCGACAGAGTAATAAGAGCATATAAGATAGGAGATAAAGTGGTAGAGCCGAATAGAACAAGTCATTCAAAAACTTATGAAGATTTAAAAAGATGCATGGAAGTGGATGATATAAAGAACGTGTGTTTTATAGATGACCAACAACATGATTTATTTTCCGATGACCACGTTTACGGATTACATATACCACCGTATTTCAAAACGTTTACAAAAGAAGATGTAACGGATAGAATATTAACAAGTCAATTTATAAAGCCAACAACAGATAAAAACTATTTTGTTTGGTTTGTTAAGAATAATTATAAGCCAGAAAAGTATTTTAGAAATCCTAACGAAATATTATACAGTAAAATAGATGATGCGATATTGGATAACCATATCAAATCATTCTTTAAGAAAGTTCGAACTACACAAACTAGAAAAAGAACAAAAAATCATAATAAAACAAGAAAAGCTTAATCACTGTAGTGATTGTTGCGGCCACGACCACGCTTGTTGGTAGTTTGCCAGCTAGACTGTGATTCGCGATTAGCATTGCGAGTCTCACACATTAGCTTACCTCCCATAACTCCAGTGACATCGGATGCCTGATGTTTATGCTCTCCTTCACTGGTTTCCGTAAGAGTGAATGAAACATATTCACCTTCTACCAAATACTTATATTGCTCTTCTCCAACCTGAATATTCGAATGATGAACGAATACATCAGTAGGTGAATCCGTTCCTACAGTTGTAAGAAAACCGAATCCCTTGCGACCATTAAACCACTTGCATCGGCCAAGTGCATCACCAACTACTCCACTCCCAGACATTATACTATATGATGTGTATATTCTTTAAGTAGCTTTATTAATTGTTTTTCTTTAAAATGCTTTTCACCCTCTCATAATCCGGCTCATCTATATATGAAAGCGCGCGAACATATTTTAATATTTCAAGTAAATTCTTTATATATTGATTCTCTCCCGAATAACTTAATTGCATCTTAAATGTTTTTAAATAATCATTTTTTTCTACATTTGTATATCCTGCAAAAGTCTTTCGTGCCGGTATTATATTACTAGACAAATTCAATAATACATATAAAATACTTTCAATATCATCACGTCTGGAAGGTCGTATTCCCATATTCATATTACGACTACAATAATTATAACTTCCGATAACTTCCATATTTCTTGTTATATCCACATGCTGGTTCGCAATTTTATAATATTTTGCAAGACCAAAATCAATAAAGCAAACATCCTGTTTATTTGTTTTAAACATTATGTTTTCCGGTTTTATATCTCTATGTATGATATTCTTTGAATGCATATATTCAATACCACACAATAATTGATTACCAATGTTTTGTAAAAGTTTATTATTTGAAATGATAGAATTCTCTCTTACATCTTTGAGAGAAATGTTAAGTAATTCCATTATCAATGTTGGTTTATTATTTAAACTACCATACCATATAATTTTTGGTATATTCTTATGTGTTTGTAAATTTCGCATTATTTTACTTTCATGTAATAAAAACTGAGGAACATCAGTATTCTGTTTTATAGCAACTTGTTTTTTTGTAATACGATGTTCTCCTATATATACTTTTCCAAAAGAACCCTCTCCGATTATTTTTGAATAATCATAAAAATTCGCTAACATATTTAAATAAAATAACTTTATAATAATAATGAGTAATCTTTTAAATTTTAATAGTCATTCATTATTTAAAAAACCATTAAGTAGACCAATATTTTATTATGATGATGCTCGTAATATCAAAAAATATTATCAAGAATTTGAAAACGACTACATATATAATTTCCAATATGAATCAATGGCTAATCAAGATATTACCATTGATTTATTACATGCAGGCATATTAATTGATAGGGAAATTCACGCAAATAATTATAAAAAAGCAGCAAGAAATTCACCAATTATTAACGAAAGTTTATACACAGAAAGTGAAAAAAATACCCTACGCAATTATGGAATATATTTAGATGTATCTAATAATATTGAAAAAGACACATTCTTTTTAATACAAAATCATAACGTAGGAGAAAGCACTTACACCGATACAAGTTATCCACCCACAAAAAATATATTAGAGAAGATAGAAGATAATAAATTATTCTTTAAAAACAATAGATTACCATCAGGATTGCCACAACATAGAAATACTCACACAGAACCATATAGAGGTTTTGACATTTCAAACACAATTTATCAATCCATTTTTACAGTTGGTGATAAAATAGAAATGTTTCATGACACCGAAAATTATAAGCAAACCACTGGCTTTGGAAGAAAAAAAATAAAAATTAATAATGGTTCCGATGAATATAAAATAGAATTCATTGCAGGTATGCAGGGCACAACTAATATGACTATAGACCAGTATAATGATAATGGTAAACTTTTTAGTTATCTTACACAAGTTGATTCACAGGGAAATAATTACACTGGATGGGAATTTTTTACAAATCGAGAAGAAGCACATGAGCATTATAGCTCAATTATTCCGTTCAATACAAAAATTACAGTAGAAGAAAAAGAAATAATCACTTTTACTTCTGACCTAACTACTGTTTATGCAAATTCTAATATAGATATTAGAGGAAATACAGATTATGCAAGAGGACAACATATTGTAGCAGGAAAACATCACGGAGAACAACTTGTAAAAGACAATCTAGAACTTTATGCTATTGACCCTCATAGAAACTTAATATTAAATGGTAATAACTTTTTTCGAAATAATAATTACTTAGACGAAAGTCATGGAATATGGGACAATACAATAACACAGAATGCAAATATAGATTTACAAGAGTATATGTTTTACTTTAAACATAATTCAACATCACAGGCTCAGTATATATGGGACACGTCAGAAACTACACCTACTACAAATATTCCAACAAATACAAGTCGTTTTAAATGGCTTTCAAATGATTCTTATGGAGCATCTACAAAAACATATATTGAGTCTCCAAATCTCACAGATAATAACGGAAATATTTTCCAAATTCCAAATTATCAATCCAGTCAATCAAGATTTAATCAATTGAGTGCAAATATTTATAATCCAGATAATCCAAGAAGCAGACATTTAGTGCAGAGAGAATATACGGCGGCCGATGTTTCTAACAATAATTTTGTATATAATACTTTTAATAAATTTTATCCAAGAGCAGAAAGTCTATGTGAAGTTTTTATTAAAGATGTTAATAAAAGCGATTCTAATTTTACAGAAGGTAAACAGGAAAACATGGACGATATTTACTTGCCAAAAATATTTTTAGATTACGAAGAGCCAATTAATTTTAATAATGAGCACGAATCATTGGAAGGTAATGATAGATTTGTATTTAATTTAAATTTAACAGATAATAAATATAACAGATTATACAGAAACAGTTATTTAAATCATGTAAAATTATGTGATATTTCATATTCAATAAATACTGTATCAAATTGGACAGGAAATGCTGATAGAACGGATGTAAACTTGAATGATGTATGGGTAAACGAGCATAATAGTCAAACTAATTTACCAAATAAAAATTCAACAAGCAATCACTCCGGAAATTTGACAATTTCAAGTTTTATTCCACAAACAAATACAACAAATACAAATGGTTTCGATACAACACATCAAGACTGGGAAACAAAAGGGAGAGAAGTTGCAAGATATACATTTTTATATACAAATGATAGTAGTGTAGAAAAACCAAAGTTAAAGAATAGTCATCATGGCTCATATTGGAAGATGACAAATTATCAAGGTTGGACAAATGAAACAGATATTAGCAATTCAACAGAGTTATCTTCAATGATATTTCATTATGAAAGAGATAACGTTGGTCTATACCGACAGAAACTATATTACTACGATACAACTGATAGTAATAATGCAACAAATTGGACAAAATGGCAAATTAATGATACTCCGACCTTTAATAATTACGATGAATGGATTTATAATCAAAAGCAAGATGTCATTCATTCGTCTATGGTAATTTGTAATTATGATGAAGATATATTTTATGATGGAATTCTTCAGTTAAAAGTAATTGATAACTTATTGTTAATATTGTCGAAATCTTTCAATAGGAAAATAATTTCGATATGGGACATTGAAACGCACGAACTAAAGTTTATACAAAACGTGAATAATTTAACATTAACATTTAGTGCAAAAAAATTAAGCAATGACCAAATAACATTTATTGTGCCATACGGAATGCGTATATTCATATTAAAATATTCAATAAGTGCAAATGCACTTTTAACTAATGGAGGTTTCGTATTTCGTCAAGTATCATCAAATACAAATGATATTGAGATTTTCGATACTGTTTTTACTAATGACTATTATGTATTGTTATATGAAAATAATACGAATAAAAACAATGCGATTGGCATGCAATCTTCAACATTTAGTACAGGGTCAATTGTATACGGAGTATGTAATAATAGTAGTCGTATAAAAAGTAATTTTATAGGAACAATATATGGTTCAGAATGTGGTGTCTTTTTAAATGACACAGATATTACTCTATGGAAATGGGACGGAACAAAATTAGTAAATAAATTAGTTTTCATACAAACAACTTATCCATATACATATACTAAAAATATTGGAAATATTTTGAGTAATATAACGTTTCAAGATATGCATATTGAAAATTTGTCAGAGATTTTCACATTATTTCAAATAAACAATACAAATGATTATAAATTTATTAAATGGAAATTATTAAATGATTCAAATAATAATTTATATGTTGATATTTCAGATTCAACATCGTCAGTAAATAATTCATTATATAGTTTCACTAGTGATATTTCAGGAATTAAAATAAATAAAAATAAATATTATAATACTTCGACAAATGAATATCTATTTTTTAACGTGGTTGAAAATAATAGTAATAATTTGATTGGAATAAAAGAAAATTCTTCATCGTGGGATGAAATGGAAAGAATTGATTTAACAAACAAGTATGATTTTTCAATAAATTTTATAGAGTCAGGAACAAATATAACTGTGCCATTGTATCAAAGAACAACAACAAAAAAAAACAATTATAGTATGATTTATGCTACAAGTAATACAACAGATAGAATAAGAAGGGTTGTGTATAAAATAGAATTATCAGACCATTATTCAATAATAGACCCAAGCACACTTGAACCTGTTGATAAAATTTTCGAAGATACTAGAATAAATTCAACAGTAAAAGTAAGACCACAAAAGAAAGGTTTCACAAAAAACAAATATGATTTAAGTGGTCTGTTTATATCATTTTCAACTGGTGCAGAAATGCCTTCACCTTCGTGGATTTATAATAATCTTGGATTAGATTGGAAAAATAGTGATGACTGGGATGACCTACTTGAGTTTTATCATGCATTTGAAGAGCCAGTAATATACGTAGATAATTCACCAGGAAGTGAATATTATAACAATAATGTATTAGATGAATCATTTTATTCTAATAAAACTTATACTGGAATTGATAGTGTCTTTAATTTAAAAACTGGTGAGATTAATAACGATATAAGTTTTGGTAATATTGGTCATCCGAAAATACATTGGTCTGGCGATAAGGGTGAAGATGGTATGGGTGTTTTTCCGGTATTTGAATATAATGGTCGTGCACCAGAAACAGTATATGAATTAGGACACTTAGATAAAATAGTTAATAAAATAAATGGTGTAAATGGAGTTAATCAGGTATGGAATGATACCATGATAGTTATTAATCCACTTGGGTGGAGAGAAAATAAATATAATGAACGAGGGCGTTCTCAATATATAAGAACAATTAATTCAGAACCATGGAAATATGAAAAGACAATGTGGTGGGAAGTTCAAGTTCCTGAAAATATAGAAGAATTAACAGGAATCACATATGCAAATGCATTACAAGATAAAAAATATTATATACAATTTGCAAAAGATTATCCTGAGTATGGTTTTACCAAGGGGGAGTTTATCTATTGGAGTAATGAATCTTCAAATTATAAGTATTTCAATAAATATGCATTCAGTAATAGATTTTATTTGCCTCTGAAACCAGATAAGTTTGGTGGATACCCCATAAATCGAAAGATTGTTGGAGATGACTTTTTAAGTTTAACCAGAGATAGAAATGTTACAAGTAGAAAGTATGATGCATACCCAAACAGCACGTATTCAACAGAAAAAACACAAGACAAAAATGGTTCAGAAATAGATAAAGTATTTTTAGTAACACAATATATCACAGCGTTTGCTTATCCAAAGAATGACATATCAAATACGGAATTAACAACAGAAAACATAGCGAATTACATGGATGTGTATTATTTTGGAGAGATTACAATTCCGGCAGGCACCATAAAAGATTGCTTATTCTATCCAGGTTCATTTGATTATATCCCATCATTAAAATTAGATAAATCTTTGAATCAAGTATACATAAATGAAACCATAAAAATATCTGGTTGGAAAAGATATAATCATGCGACAGATAATTTCTTAAAATTTGAAGTAAAACAATACAATCCTACTCCAACAGGATTAGCATTTAATATGGAATTAAAACACATTTTTAACTCTGGCTTATCGAATGAAACGCTTACAGAATTTTTGCATGAAGGATTACGAACAGACAAAGTTGTTTATAAGCAAATAACAAATCTCGAATTATCATCTTCAGGCATACCTGAAGTAAATGGAACTTATAGATATAAAGAAGCCGATTCAACTTATAATGAAAACCGAATTTTTTATAATACATTGGGTAGTCAATGGAATTCAAATGGAAATAGTGCTTATAATTATACAATAAAATATGATGTTTCGAATGGATGGTCAGTATTTGATACAAACGATATTAATATTTACAGTGATGCAAGTTATATAAATGCATCACATGTTGTAAATTTACAGCCAAATTATGATATTAATTTTCAATATGGTTCAAAAATAGTAGGAAATCCAGTTTATACGGAAGTAAATAATCAATCGCCACCTAATTTTGAAAAAAAATTAGATTTTGAGAGAGTTGTTTATTCTAACCCGAAAGATACAAAAACAGGATGGAATTACTTAAATAGTTTTACAGATTTATCATATTCAAATAAAAATTGGGTAGTTGAAAAGTTAGATAAAGGAATGGTGTTTTTAAGTTATGTAGACCCAAATAATATCGACTCATTTATACCAAAATATGTATCGGTAATAAGTAATATTTATGATAAAGTAAATACAATTCCAGACAGCACTGTTATAGATATATGTTCTGTATATTGGATAGACGAAAATACATCTTTTAATGATGGATATGGACACAATTCCAATTTTAATAATGAAAAAAATGCACAGATGTGTTTAGTAGATTTAAGTGTAAATAATAGTATTTATACAATTGAAAATAAATTATTAGGGAAAGGTGGGTTTGGTGAGATGATAAACATGAAAAATTCACTTTTATTTACATCAGAATATAAGAATTATAGTAATGACATAGATGGGACAAACAGTTCATTACCGTATTTTAATAATGAAACAAGTAATTCATATGATTATTATAAACTGGCAAATCGTTATGATATTCGTTCAGTTAACAATACAAGTGAAATAAAGTCAGTTGGATATTTAAATTCTATACATGACAAATTGTTTTATGACCATGACTGGACTAGAATACAAAGTGAGACAAAATGGAATGCTCAAGCTATAAATTACCACGAAACCAATCCAACATATAGTGAAACAGACTTAAGTTTTGAAACAGTATTCAGCCGGTTGGAGTATCAACCGAATTCTAGAAATATATTATTTACAGATTTATCTGATATAACATTTGAGGATTTAAATTATCCATTCAAGAAAGAACAGTTTTCTTTTGAAATTCCATATTTATTTTATGAGTATAGTAGTTCTCAGGAACAAATAATTTTAGATTTAACTCAATATTATAATGAAGCGTGGACCAATTTTAATTTTAGAGATGAAAATAATCGAGAAGGTATAGAAATATCACAGCAATTAAAAGACGAAAAGACATCAGGAGTTTTCACTGATGCAAGTGCGAATATATATGGTAGAAATTATTTTGACATAGATTTATTACTTTGTCAAGTTAGAGTAGGTGAAACAACATATGGTGATATATCAAGTAATCGGGGAAAATATAGAAATATAAAAGAGTTAGGTCAGTATATTTCAGAAAACACCTATATGATAAAAGCATATTTATATGGTAAACATCAGGAAACAGATAATAATGGTAATATTAGACGGTTTTTAGTTTTTAAATATAAAGAACCATCAGATTATGCTGAAAATAGTAATGAAGATAAAAATAATTATAAACAATATCAATCTGGAACAACAAATCAAATAGAACATTTTCCAAGTGGAAATGATAAACATCGTAATTTGTTAGGATTGCTAGGTAATTATAATGAAACAGGATATATTACATTAAATAGTGATATTGCAAAAATATTATATATACCAATAAGGATAAATTTCAACTACAAATATGATACAATAGATTCTTGGGACGGAACAGGCACACCAACATCAAGAAAGAAAATTGTGAATACATTTTCGAATGGCACGAATATTTGTATTTTAAAATTAAATACACTTGAAAATGAGAGATTGATATCTTCGTCAAGTGTAAATAATGATTTTAAAATTACTGAAAAAGTAATTGAAGAAATCGAAACGGTTATAGATATACCAAGAACAATTAATTTAGATTCACGTTCTTATTACACTTATGATTTGGGTTCAAAGGTAAAACCAGTAAAATATTTAGTAGATTATAAAACAGATGGATTGGCAGGAACAATACCAGTAAATAGTTCTGGAAATATGGAGCAGTCAGACATTACCAATTTTGTTAATCAATATCGAAACAAAAATATTATAACATATAATCCGCTTAGTGGTTCAATACAGGGTTCATGGTTAAATGCACAATATACGGATGTAGGTGTGTTAATCGATGAGAATAATTTTATAAATTACGTTAAATCAGAGAATATTCATGACAATACAAAATTGAAATATTATCTTCATCTAATAAAAGCAAAACCTATCGCGGCACAATATGGTTCTAAGGTTCATAATAATTTTTATGAGCCAATAACAACAACAGAAGGTTCAGAAGCAAATTCTATAGCACCAGCAAGAAGCGTAATAAAAATTATATCTCCATTAGATTCAAGTGATGGTAGTTCAAATATTGCACCAAACGTGTTTGCAATAGATAGGTACGGTTTATTTAGAATAAAATATGAGCCACAATCATTAGGTGTAAGTAGTTTTTATAGTATACCTTATACATTAACACATAGAAGTAATGGTGTAGAGCAGGAAGCAAATATTATTATAAATTTAGTTGCGAAATATTTAATAGAGCTTGGAAATACAACAGTAAACACAACAGATGCAACCGGAAACGTATATGAATTTAATTTACCATATAAAATCAATGACTCTTCTGTTGATTTTGGAACAAATACAATTAATAATATATATACAAATTCAAGATTTGAAATATTTGCTGAAAATGGATTAGATTTAAACTCAATAGGAACTTTCAATATAGATTCAAATAATGATAAATCAGAGAATGTAAAGTTTACTCCAAATGCGAATTTCATACCTAGAGGACAACCAGATAATGTTGATTGGATAAATAATGCTTATGATTTAAACTATACAAATGGTGAAATAAAATATAAAATTGTTTATGATGGCGTTGAATATACAGAACGATTAAATAATATTTCACTTAATGTAATTAACACTTATCATCGTCCTGTCGTTGATAGTTCTCAAATAACTTTAGATTTAAGTTTTGATGAATATATTGATGTAAGATATTCTGATATTTTGAATCGAGATGAAACGATAAATAATATAGAGTTTTTTGATTTTGACGGTCCATATTATGGGACATATGAAGAAATTAAAAGTGGAGATATAAGCTATAATGGATACAGAACAATACGATACACACCAAATGAAGGATATTTAGGAGCAGATTACTTGTTTTTTTCAATAAGGTCATTAAATTTAAGGGACCCTAATAATGAAAATGTATTACTGAATCAAGCAGAAACAGTAACAGACCCTTTAAGAGCAGGAAGTAGAGGTTATATAAAAATACGTGTAGTAAATTCAGGAGATGGTATAATAACAGAAGAGGAAGAAGAAGAAGAAGAGGAAGAAGTAGTAGAAGAGGATGATGAAGAAGAAGAGGAAGACATATGTCCATGTCCAGTAATATTATATAAACCCATGGTAACTGCAACTGTTGACCCTAGAACTACTTTAGCAGATTGGGTATCTGTAAGGGCAAGGAATTTATATGCATATCCAAAAAAACATACAGTTTTAACACATACGGATGAAGATAGAAAAGCTCAAATAGCCAGAAAAATATTGAAAATAAGAAATTTTTAATTTAGTAATAATAATTTTAATAATAAAATATTTTAGTATAATATAAAATGGGAAAAGGACAAATTCGTCGTAGTAGCAAGACAGGCAAATATCATCCAAAGGGTCATTCTGGTTCTGGATTTGAATTTTTAGTAGGTTCAAGACGCCAGGTTCATAACGGTAGTGCGTTTAAGACTTCTGGTGGTTTGAAAAAGAAAGACTTGATGTTAAATAAACATGGTCGTATTGTCTCTGTAAAGAAACATCAAACAGCAAAGAAGGAGAAACGATTAGTTAAGGCAGGTTATCTTACTAAGAAGGGAAAGTTTGGTTTTATCCGCAAGACTTCTTCTAAACGTTCTAAGTCTCCAAAGAAGGGAAAGGGCAAGGGAAAGACTTCCAAGAAATAAATAGAATGAAACTATAATTAAATATAATTAAAGGAACAAATTATATTTAAAGTAGAAAGATTATGCGTATCATAATACAAAAGAATTATGATGAAATGAGTAATTGGGTTTCAATGTATATAAAGGAAAAAATAAAGATGAAACAAGACGAGAATAGTAATTATGTGTTAGGATTACCAACTGGGAGCACACCTTTAGGTGTTTATAGAAATTTTGTTAATTATTATGAAGCCGGAGAATTATCATTTGAGAATGTAACTACATTTAACATGGATGAATATGTAAATTTACCAAGAACCCATAATCAAAGCTATGATTATTTTATGCATGAAAATTTATTTAACCATGTTGACATTTCTAAATCAAGAATTAATTTATTGAATGGAATGGCAGAAGATTTAACGGAAGAGTGTAAAAGTTATGAAGAGAGAATCAAAGATTCAGGTGGTATAGATTTGTTTTTAGGGGGAATTGGAGCAGATGGACACATCGCTTTTAACGAACCAGGCTCCTCTTTAACATCAAGAACAAGAATAAAAACTTTGTGTAGTGAAACAATAAGTGATAATTCACGATTTTTCGATAACATAAATGAAGTTCCAACAACAGCTTTAACTGTTGGTGTAGGAACAGTTATGGATGCAAGAGAGATAGTAATAATGATAAGTGGAGGAAAAAAAGCATTGGCACTTTATAAATGCATAGAAGAGGGTGTGAATCACATGTGGACAGTTTCAGCTTTGCAAACACATCCGAAAGTAACGATTGTTTGTGATGAAGCGGCTACGGCAGAATTGAAGGTAAAAACAGTAAAGTATTTTAAAGATTTACAACATACAACAGATATGATGGGAAATCCAATATATAATTGTTTAGATAAAGAGATAAAGTTCAACGATAAGGTAATGATATTTAGTCCTCATCCGGATGATGATGTAATAGGTATAGGAGGAATAATGCAAATGTTGCCAAACAAGAACAATGTAAAAATAGTTTATATGACAAGTGGATTAGGAGGTTTGCCAGAAGGAAGTGATAAAAATATTCGTGCATTAGAAGCAGAATTAGCAGTAAAAGTGTTGGGATATAAAAGAGAGAATATAATTTTTGAAAACTTACCATTTTACAGAGATAAAGTTGAAGTATCTAAATTAGATGAGAAAGTAATTAATATGATTGTTGAAAACTTCAAGCCAGAACATGTTTTTGTCTGTGGAGATAATGACCCAAATGGAACACACAAAAAATGTTTTGACATATTGCAACAATCATTAAAAACAATTGAAAACTATTGGATATATAAAGGAGCATGGGGTGTTTGGAATAATGAAAATAAGAACTCTTTGCGAAGAATACATTTAACAGAGCACATATTTAATTTAAAAAAGATGTCAATACAGGCACATCAATCACAGGACCCACCAGTAGTTACAAGTAATGATACGAGAAGTTTTTTACAACGTGTTATTGATAACAACAAATCACTTTTAATACCAGGTAAATATGAAGAATGTGTATTGCAATTACAACAAGGAGAATTTGAAAATTATAAGTTTTAAAGTTGCAAGAAAATTATTTTAGTAAAATATTTTTAAATATATATGAATAAAAAATATGTTCCAAAGGGATTAAGTAGAAAAGATAGGAAAAAACAAGTATCAATGTTGAAAAAGTCAATGAGAGATTATAAGAAGGGAAAGTATTACACTAGAAAGAAAGTATCTTCTTTTAAGAGTAAGCCTTCAGGTCATGTTGCAAATGCAATGAAAATTTATAAAGTAGATAAGATAACAGCAAATAAAATCTTGGCAAAGCGAACAGGTTGTAAAGTATCCACATTAAAAAAAATAGTGAAGAAAGGAATGGGTGCGTATTATTCATCTGGGTCTAGACCGAATCAAACACCACAATCTTGGGGTAGAGCGAGATTAGCAAGTGCAATAACTGGTGGTCCAAGTAGTAAGGTGGATATTCATGAATTAAAACGTGGATGTGATAAAAAAAGTAAGGCACTAAGAATGGCAAAAAAAATTATTAAACAGAATGGAGGTAAAAAGACACGAAAAGGTAAGAATACACAAAAAGGTAAGAATATGCATGAGAGAATTATAAAGATGGAGAGAGGACCACAATTTAAAAAATATACAGCTTATATTAGAAATAACAAAACAAAGAGGACAAGGAAGATACATTTTGGTGATAATAGATATGAGCAGTTTAAAGACAGAACAAAGTTAGGTCTATATACAAATAAAAATCATGGTGATAAAAGGCGACAGCATAATTATTATAACAGACATTCCGGTGAGCCAAATCGGAAAAAAGCGATTGAATTAGAGAAGAAAAGGTCTAATGGAATTTATAATGCAAAAATATTGAGTCATGTTTATTTATGGTAAATTTGTTTCATGAGTAAATTTGTTGCATGCAGTAAATTTGTTTCATGAATTAATTAGTTATTTAATAAATTAAATTAAATAACTAAACATAATTATTTAAAGAGTAATTTAAGAATTATAGTAAGTTATAATGGCGTCACCATTAGACAAGAATGAATTAACCATTCGAACAGTTCAAATAGCACCATTTAGAACATTGATGACAGCATTGAAGGATATTTTATTAGAGACAAACATTATATTTGATAAGAGTGGTATAAAAATTATAAATATGGATAAATCACATACTATATTAGTGCATTTGAATTTAGGCTCAGATAATTTTGAAGAATATCAATGCAATAGAGAGAAAATTATTATAGGTGTAAATATGTTGCATCTTTTTAAGCTGATAAATTCAATTGAGAATACGGATACATTAACAATTTACATTGAAAAGAAACATTATATTGATGGAGTTGTTTCTGAATTAGGTTTAAAATATGAAAATGGTGATATAAAGCAATGTAAAACACTAACACTTCGATTGATAGAGCCGGAAACAGAAGAATTAAAGGTTCCAAATGTGAAGTTTTCTTCAATAATAAATATGCCATCTAGTGATTTTCAGAAGATTGTGCGTGATATGGGTGGAATATCTGAGAAGATAGAGATAAAATCAGTATCAAATGAGTTGATATTTAAATGTGTAGGTCAATTTGCATCATCAGAGACAAGACGTGCTGAGACAGAAGGAGCAATGAAATTTATAGAGCAGGAAGATACACACGGTGTTATACAAGGAGAATTCTCTCTAAAAAATTTAAGTTATTTTATAAAGTGTACGAACTTGTGTAATCAAATCGAAATATTTTTGGCAAATGATATGCCTTTAGTAGTAAAGTATAATGTTGCAACATTAGGAGAGATTCAATTGTGCTTAGCACCATTACCATCTACAAATTAATATTTTCTCCTTGACCGTTTTCTTTTAGTTTTCCTTCGTTTTTTTCCACCTTTTTTAGACTTACTTGTTTTGGGGCTACTAGAACGGCTACTAGAACGGCTACTAGAACGGCTACTAGAACGACTTCTGGAAGGGCATCCATTATGCTTTGTAGCAGTGGCACTTTTTACGGGTTTTTTATCTCTAGAGAGTTCTTTAGAGAGTTCTCTTATACGTGTTTTTTCAGTTTCAATATTTCTACGAAAATTACGAATACTTTTTTCTTTCTTTTCAATCTCTAGTTGATATCTCCTAACCTTTTTAGGAGGTAAAATTGAATCATTAATTTCTTGCTTTTTTTCTTCAATTTCTCTGTTTAAATTTATAATGTATCTGTTATATCTTCGAATCCGGTCTTCAGCTATATTAATTTCTTCTAAAATATTCTCTCTAGTTTTGTTTAAAGTAGTTCTTCTTGCACTAGTTTCTGACTCCATATATAAATAATAAAGATTTTTTCCTTATTATTTATTGTTTATTCTTGATGTTTTTTAAACATACATGATTCCATTGGGATTTCATCACAATTTAATAATGAAGTATCTGTATTATCACAGGTTTTCATCCAGATTTTTATGATGCAAAAATATTTTTTTGGTGAAATTGAAAGACCTGTAATAGAATCTTGAATATTAGCGTCTTTGAATAAAGTATTACCCAATACTTTATAAACTAATGTTTTCCACGATGAATGTATAATTTTATTTTGTAGTTTAAATGAAAAGCAACCTCCGGATTTATTATTATCATCTTCCCAAACAGGTTTAATGTTGTTTTTCATAATAAAGAACATACATGACGTTAGTAAATTTTCATTAATAAATTGTGTGCATATGGTTTTGCATGTTTCTACATTATTGATTTCCATAATTTCACCATAACTATTGATACTCCAATCAGAATTATTAGGTGAGTGATACCATAGTTTCCATGAATTAGTTAATTGTGAATATGACATTAATATAAATATAAAAAGTCTGTCTATATATTTTTGTTTAAACAATAGAATATTTTTCTTCTTCTAGATGAATACATTGATTTTTTTCTAAATCAACCATTTCACAATCTTGGTCAATGATAGAAACTGTATATTCATCTGGTAATTTTGTATTGTGAAAATAGTTAAGAGACCAATTTAGAAACTCTTTATTAATGATATTGCCAACACAAAAGTAATTAAATTCATTGCTGCAAAAATCCAAATCGTATTCTTTGTTATTAGTTTTATCAATAAGATTTACACTGGTAAAAGTAAAATTACATGGTTGAAAATCATGTGATTTCTCATTTGATTCAGTATTTTCATGTAATTTATAATATGATATATCATCAATAGTTTTGTGTATAAGTTTGTTTTTTGTATTAATAACAAATTCACAATTTTTGTTATCATCTGATTTTTTTTTATATTTTAAGAATGATGGAATCATATTAGAGAGATTATATTTTTTATTAATTTTTCTAGCAACAATTTGCACGTATGATATTCTATTCATAATAGAAAAACACACAATAAACAAGCAACTTTTGATTTTTGTATACAAGTTTTTGGTATCCATATTATATATATATACCAAATCATAAATTTAAATACTTTAACTTAAAATAAAGAAAAAGATTCTGAGCCATTAATAAGTGAATTACCAGATTCGGTTGGTTGATTTTCGTTAATACCTCCAGAAGTATTTTCATCAGGATTAGTTTCGTCAGGAGTTTTCTTGTTATTTATCTCTTCCATTTTTGTGATATGTTTTTCCATAACCATATTTGTAAGTTCATACATTCTATCAACAACATGCTGGTCGTATGGAGAAATACCATAATATTCACCGGTTTGTGGATTAATATATTGATTGTTTTGTTGAAATTGAGGTTGTAAAGGTTTATTGTTTTTTTCAACATTAAATATTTTATTTGCTTGACCTGGATTAAAACCTAAAAAGTAGATAAGTGTAAAAATAATAATTGTCATCATAATAATTGGAACAAAAACAATTAACCAAGAAATAACACCTAAACCTCTTTCACATAAAATATTCAACAATGTAGTAAATATTATCATAACCCAAAATTTAAAGAATGCAGTATTAAATTGTTTTTTATATACATCAATTATAATTTGTATTAGAGAGAAACAAAGATAAACAAGTGCTGGAGAACAAATATTAGTTACTGTGCCACTATTTTCACTTTCCATTATATATACTATGAATAGATATTTAAAAATATAATAATTATAATAAATATAATGTCTTCAGAAAGAAGTCAAGAAATTAGCGAAGAAAAGCAAGCCGAAATATTGCATAAGATGATTGAAATGGTTACGAGACAAACAGATTACACTTATGATGAGGCTAAAGAACATTTGGAAAACAATAATTGGGATTATAATATAGTAATTCGAAAGTATATGGGAATACCTGATAAGAAACCACAGATGAAAAGTGTGAATCAAGAAAAGTTTCGACAGATAAGAGAGAAGATGGATACTGCAGGCAGTAAGTTTTATAGAAATTAAACTCCAAAATTATTGTTCATGATTTCATTTTTAGAAACAGTATTTTTCTTTCTAATATTGTTATATGTGTTGATTTTAGAATTTTTTTGTGCAATTTGGAAGTTATCATTATCTTCAACTAATTGAGGTAAGTTTCTTGTTAATGGTTTATCAATAACAAGTAGCATTTTTTCATATTCAAATAGATTTCGATAATCTTCAATTGAGATATTTCCCATAAATTTATTGAGTGTAAAAAAAGGATTGGGTGCAGGGCGAATCGGTTTTTTATAATCATAAATTTTACCGTAAATGTAATTTAATAAATGATATCGTTCAAACTTCTCGGAATCGTTAATATTTTCATTCATTAAATATGCGGCTGCACATTCAGGACTACAGAAACATCCATAGACATTGTATTTTTTCTCATTAGGAGAATAATTTTTTGGAATATATACAACATCACTGTCAAAGGGTTCTGTATCCCAGAAGCAACATGAATTATGGAAAGTATTAATATTGCCATCATTAATAATTAAATCATGTTGAAGTTTGTTAATTTTTTCAGAGATTCTTAGTCTATAATTGCATGAAGATTCGCAGTTAGGTTTTTCTACTTGATTTTCACATGTATATATTGTAGTATTAGTGGTAGTAATGTTATTATTAATAATATCAGAATTACAAATTTTATCACAAGATGACTCTTTAACTTCAGTAGAATCTTTATTGTATTCAAAAACATTAGAAAAATGTCCTGTATCGGTGTATGATACTACAGGAACAACTGACGGATTATATTCAGTATCAGATATAATATGATTATTTTGTTCTTCTAAATCAGAAAGAGAACATTTTAGATGTAAAATAATATTAGAAACTGTGAATTCATTAGTTGGTTTTAATACATTATTTACTATAATTTTACCACCTTTTGGTTTGCGACCTCTTTTTTTGGGAGGAGGTTTTTCTTGAACTTCTTGATTTACAACAACTGCATTTTTTGGTTTACGACCTCTTTTTTTAGGGATTTTATTTTGTGAAATATCCATTATACAAAAAAATGGTATAAATGATTTAAATACTTTTAAAAATTGTTTTAAAATGATTTAATCGACGTATAGACAATTTGAACAGATAGGTTTGTATATATCAGAAGCGCCAACGAGCACTTGTTCCTCACTATTTGTAAATCTAACTGTATGTGCTGCATAATTACAATTACATTTATAGCATCTAGCTGTTAATTTTGTTATTTTAGAAGCATATGGAATGAGCTCAAGAAATTTACCAAAAGGCTTTTGTTTGTAGTCTCCATCTAATCCGGAAACATAAACAATAATATTTAATGATGTAATTGACTGAACCCATTCAAGAATATCTTGGAAAAATTGACCTTCATTTATAAATATTGCATTAATATTCTGACTTTTAATATACTCTGGAGTAATAGTTTCTAGATTTTTAAGCATATGACATTTGATTTTCGTATTTTTATCGTGTGTGGAAATAGTTCCTTCACTATATCTAGTGTCAAACGAATGATTAATCATAAGGAGTCTTGAACCACAGTTATCTTCCATAAAACCATAATAGTTTTGAACTAATTTAGTTGTTTTACCAGAGAACATTGGACCGATTGTAATGTCTAGAAACATGTTTAATAATTATTATCAAAAATTATTATTAAATCAATTTTATAAAAATATAAAGTTAAAAAATAAAATATTAATAAAAATGTTAAATGAAAATAAATCATCAATTCCATGGGTTGAAAAATATAGACCGTCTCGTTTCGAAGAGATAGTTTTAGATAATGTAAATAAGACAATTTTTGAAAATATTATAAAAACAGAGCATTTTCCAAATCTACTCTTTTATGGACCACCAGGAACAGGTAAGACTACAACAATAATAAATTTAATAAAAGCATATCAAGAGAAAATAAACAATGTAGATTCAAAATTAATGATACATTTAAATGCATCAGATGATAGAGGAATAGATATTATTAGAAGTCAGATTAGTCAGTTTGTAAATTCAAAAACTTTATTTAATGTAGGATTAAAATTTGTAATATTAGATGAGGCAGATTACATGACAAAAAATGCTCAACAAGCATTACATAATTTAATTGAAAATATGGGTGATTCCATAAGGATATGTTTGATTTGTAATTATCTATCAAAAATAGATGCATCATTGCAAGGTGAATTTATTCAAATACGGTTTAATAAATTACCTGAAAAGGAAATAGGTAAATTTTTGGAAAATATTGCAAAGAATGAACAAATAAATGATATGTCAAAGTCTAATTTAAATTTAATACGTGCATCTTATAAGAATGATATAAGAAGTATGATAAATTATATGCAAAGTTGTTCAAAATTAACAAAAAAGACAAATCTATTAGACCCTAAATGTTATAGTGAGCTATCAAAGATAGTATTATCAACTGTAAATGAAAGTAAAATAATAAGTAAGTTTAATTTTTTCAGTAATAAATATAAATTAGATAAATATGATATTTTAAAAAATTATTTGAAATTTTTACTATTTAATGATAGTAAATTTTATGATAGTAAAATATTTAAGTTATTGGCATTAGTGAATCATAGTGATAATAAGAATGATGTTATGATTATTCATTCAATGAATGTCATTCGAGATTTTTTATAACTTTCTGCGTTTCTAAGTTTGTTTTAATAAATTGATTTAAATATATAACTAAAATGGATTTAAAGAAGATGGACGATTTAAATGACGAATGGTTGAATTTTGATTCAGAGGAAGAAGATGAAACACCTCTAAATGAAGAAGTTGAAAATACTGAAGTTGTAGTTGCACCAGAACCAACAGATATATATATCTCAACCAAAACTGAAATTGCCTTTTTAAATATTGAAGATATAAACCTATATGAAGTTTTTTGGAAAATAAAATTAATTAATTATAATGACCAAAAAGAGGGTATAATTAAAAAACAGATGAAGTTTATTTCTGAAACACAAGAGCAACATGATGAGATTAAAGACCACTTAAAAAAATATGAAAACTTCTATGTAGAAGAATATGTAATATCTGAAATGAAAGCAGATATTGGTAGTAAAAAATTTAAAGATATTCGAAAAATTTCAATAGGTATAAGTAAAAAAGATATGATTACAAATCGAACCAAAAAGAAAGGGGCATTTTATAATTGTTCTGTAATCATAATGAGAGTAATGGAAAATGGAAAGTTTAAAGAATATCATATAAAAATATTTAATACAGGCAAAATAGAGCTTCCTGGTATACAAAAGGATTCAACAATATTGTTGATAAAAGAAAAAATACAACATGAAATATTCAATATTTTAAATTCAGAACAAGAAGTTGCGTTTACCGAAAGAAAATTGAGAGAAGTGGGAAGGAATCAAAGTATTCTTATTAATTCAAACTTTGACTGCAATTTCTACTTAGACCGACAAAAATTGTTTAATATTTTGAAAATGGATTATGGTTTGAATACATCATATGACCCATGCACTTATCCGGGAGTAAGATGTTACTTTTATTATAATGAATTTATTCGCGATGGAAAGCAACAAAGTCCTGATGATAAAACAATATCTTTTATGATTTTTAGAACTGGAAGTGTATTAATAGTAGGAAAATGTAGCGAGGATGAATTGCGACAGATATATGTCTTTATAAAGGAATTGTTAAAGAGAGAATATTCAAAAATATACAGTTTAAATTATGTAGAAAAAAAGAAAGTTGTTCAAGAAAAACGAACAAAGAAAAAAATTTCAATCATGGAATAATAATAATACATGTAAAATATAAATCTAAAATATAAATCTAAAATATAAATCAACAACATCAATGTAAGAGTTTAAAAATATTTTTTAGATTATGATTTTCATCTAAAGATAAAACATTTTTTAAATTTATTTTTATTAAATTTTTAAATACATTAGTAGAGTCAATATAGTTTTCATTTAAATATTTAATTAACTGATTGATTGTATTTATAATTGTCACGAAGTTTATATTGTTAATTTTCGAATATGTTATAAATTGATGAATATTATGTATGTTATTAATTGTATTAACTGTTATGATATTTTCTGTGAATAAATAAATGTTTTTTGTAAAATTATTAAAAGAGCAGTTATGCTTTTCAAATGCAGAAATATAGTAATATATTAATTCATTATGTATATCAATGAGTTTTTGTAAATTAAAAGAAATATTATAAGCAGAGATTTTAGATTTATCAAGTTCTTTGTTGTCTTCTTCATAAACAAATATAGATTTTTTATACAAGAATATAATAGCATCATTAAGAGAGAGTTGTATGTGGTCATTGGAATTTGATATTTGTGTTACAAATTCTACATAGTAAAAGAAACATTTCTGTGTTGTATCAATAGTATGATTAATATTATTACTGTATATTAAAAGAATTTTAAATATATGTGTTATTGCTTGAATTCCCTTATGAATATTAGTCTTAAATGTTTCGAGCGAATCCATTGAAAGATTATTAACAGCATAATTGATAAAATCATTGATGAGTGTGACATATTTTATAAAAAATTTATTAATTTTATCATTATAGGTTAAAAAATTATTTTCAATTGGCGAGTTTTCTATGTCATTATGTGATATCATGATTATATATTATATTTTCTAATTGTTTAAATAAGTATTTAAAGAAAATAATTAAATAAATAGTATAAATATATGTCTTCAAAAACAGATGCACCAAATTACAGAATTGCCTCAGATGAAACTTTAAGAAATGCTTGGAAACTTTCAATAGTCGAAGATAGACCAATTTTGTCAGATTATTGGACTGCTTCACTAGACAACAACATCATTTTGGGACTTAAAGAGAATGGTGATAAGCTTTTAGTAAAAAGTGAGGATGAATACACTAGTCCGGTTCAAAAGATTTATAAGATTAAGGAAGAATACATTGTCATGACAGAAAATTCAATTTACATTGTAGCTTCTACAATTACGACTAAAAAAATATCCGCTTAAATGAAAGATTTATTTTAAATTTATCAATAATTAAATATTTATCGATAAATTTAGGAGTTATTGATTAAATTTGCATCGTCTGTTGTATCCTCATCATGATTATCCTCCAGATGATTATCCTCATCATCATCGTCAAGAATAATAATCGATTTTTCAATATTTTTGTATTGAATATCTTTTAAATCATTTAATTCATTTTGCAACATTTTTACTTGCTTCTGCAATATTTCAGTCTCTGTTAATGTAGGATAATACCAATTATATAATGAAGAACCACCATAATAAACAACGTTAAGCAACTGTTGTCCTGCAAATACACTGGTTCTTACTATAATTGTTTCTAGTATACTTGCTGTCACAGTCAACATAATGTTTATATTATGTTAATATTATAAAATATCTTCAAGTTTTTTCTTAATTTCTGTCGAATAATCTTCAGGAAATGAAATATTAAAAATAATTTCTAAATTACCAATGTTTGCACCTCTTTTAAGTCCTAGATTATTAATTGTTGTTTTATTTGTAGGTGATACAACCTTGTTATTTTTCAATGTATATGATTTGCCCGAAAGATGTTCAATATTAAACGAAAAACCACACAAAGCTTCTTTGAGTGAAATATTTTTTTCAAGTATTAAATTAATACCTTCTCTCTTAAACTCAGTGTCATTTATAACTTTAATAAAAATTTTTACATCACCCTTTATAGTTTCATTTAAGATATTACCTTTATCACGAAGAATTATCATTTCATTATTATCTATTCCACATGGAATATCAATATACATAGTTTCAGACTCTTTGTTCATACCGGGTTTGCTAATCCATCGTTCAATTTTTATAGGAATACTACAACCACTATATGCTTGATAAAAAGAGATTTCAACTTCTTTTATGATAGGCGGAGGTTTACTTAGATTTGGAACATTCATAGGAAATCCATTATGAAAAACTTTGAAATGAACACCGTCTTTATTGAAACCAGCAGATTCATTTATGATGTCATTTAAATCACCATGACTTGAAAACATTGCTTGAAAAATATCATTAATATTTACAGGTCCATTTGGACTTCTATTAGAAAATAAATTGTCGATAATTTCATCGTCTTGCTCATTATTCTTATTTGTTAAATAAGAATAAGCATTATTAACATCCTTGAAAATTTCAGCGGATTCAGTTGAGCCCTGATTTCTATCGGGATGGTGTTTCATAGATAATTTTCTGTAAGCTTTTTTAATGTCAGTATCTGTTGGATTTTGTGATGTAATTTCTAATATTTCAAAAGCCTTTTTACGATTCATTTGTAATAATATATAAATACAAAAACTTAAATAATTAATTACGCAAATATATATGGTAGAATCTTTTTTAAAAAAATATGTGCCAAAAAAATTAGATGATTTTTTATTAAAGTCAGATATTATTACATTTTTAGATTATCTAACACGAACAGATAGTTTAAATATATTAATAAATAGTTGTATGGGTGGTGGTAAGACAACATTAATGAATTTATTAGTGAATGAATATTATAAAGATGTAGAAAATAGAAATGAAAATATAATGATAATTAACTGTTTGAAAGAGCAAGGGATACAATATTATCGTAATGAAGTTAAAAACTTTTGCCAAACAACCTCTACAATTCATAAAAAAAAGAAGTTGTTGATTTTAGATGATTTGGATGTAATAAATGACCAAAGTCAACAGATTTTTAGAAATTATATAGATAAATACAGCAAAAATGTAATGTTTTTAACAACTGCAACGAATACAAATAAAATTAATGAAAATATTCTCTCTAGAATCTTTGTTATAAAAATCAAAAATATAACAAATGATAAACTTGGAAGTTTATATGATAAAATAGTAAGTAAAGAGAAATTAAATATACAACCGGAAGCTAAAGAAAAAATAATAATGTTATCAAATAGTTCTTATAGATACTTATTAAATATACTTGAAAAAATTAAGTTGTATGATAAACCAGTGAATAAACAAAATTTATATAGTATATGCAGTAATATAAATTATGATAATTATGATATTTATACTCAATATATTAAAGAACATAATGTAGAAGATGCTGTTAAAGAAATAATTAAAGTATATAATGATGGTTATTCAGTAATAGATATTTTTTATTTTTATTATAATTATATTAAAACAAACAAAGAAATATCAGATAGTATGCGATTTATTATAATATCTTTACTTTGCGAGTATATATCATTAATAAACAATAATTATGAAGACGAAATTGAATTGGTATTATTTACGAACAAAGTAAATGAAAAATTGCAAACAACATCAATATTATAATTACATAGCTTTTTCATTTGAAATTAAAAAGTATTTTGAAAGCATCATTTCACCTTCTAACAAATCTTTCTGACTAATTTTAAGAAACCAATTATAATTAGTTCTTTTTGAAATCATATCATCCGGAATGTATATACCATAGAAACCGTCAACAAATTCTAAATAAGTTGTATCAAATAAACGGTCAATTGTTACTACTTGGTTTTTACTATCTTTAATTCCAATCATTTTTCCATCGATTAGGGACATATTACCTTCATTTACAATATTAGATAAATATTTATTATAACTATCAACAAAATTACTCTCACTAGTATAATCATTTGATATTGATACCTCCAAATACTTAACAAATTCTAACATATGTGGATTACCTCTTTTACAACCTATAAAGTTGTAATCTGGTAAAAATCTAGTCTGTGTATTATAAGATGTTGAATCTAATTTTTCACATGCAAAGATTCCATGACTATTTACGTTTTTGTAATAGAGGTCTTTTAAATTTTTGCTACATAAAAATGAAGGAGGAACATTAATACCTCCATATAGATGCAATAATTTGCACATCGCCAATGTTCTTACTTTATTACGAAGAGTTGAGTCCATTCTTGCAAAATCGATTGTCCAACCATCAATAAGCTTGGCAAACGAATTATCGTCTACAAGGCAAATATTGAAAGTTTTATCACATTTCTTAATAATACTTTTAATTGTGTAAACCATATAGGGTTTATTAATTTCCTTACTTGACCTAGAATTAAATGATTCCCAATTTCTTGTATTTAATTCATTATCAACATGAATCCAAATAAATGGTTTGCTGAATAAATCATACTCACTTATAACTTGACGATTTAATAAATATTTTTTAATATTTTGATTCATTTGCACATTCTCTTTTTCTAAATATTTATGTTCCCATCTATTATATAAAACGCCAAATGTTGCAACTACTGTAAAAAATAAAACATAATTTTGAAACTTCATATAATATAGAGAATTATTAAAAAATTTTAATTATTCATTAATTGACGAAATTTACTCATCAATTTACGATTTTGAAGTTCGTATTGTTCTGTTTCTTTTGCAAGTTTAAAAGCCAATGTGCTTCCTTGTTGTTCAGTTCTCTCATACTTACTATGAAGTATCTTATTTGATTCTTCACTACTTAAAGTAGCAGTTTTAATACTTCTCTCTTTTTCTAATTCATGAACTGTTTTATGTTTTATATTTCGTTCATCATCTACTACAGGTATAATACTATTTTCATGTGCTTCTTTTAAATCATCATATCTTAATTTATCGAACATAGAAGATGAATACGATGTTATATTATCTTGATCTAATAAACTTTGCCCATAATTACTTTGGAAATCATTAATTTCATGCTTAACAAGCGCATTTGGCATTTGTGATTTATGTTTATTTAAGACGTCTTTCATCTCTCCAACATTTTTACATGAAATAGACAGAGAACTATCTTCTTTTAACCAATCACCATAACCTGATGTATTCTCTTTTAAAGTCATATTATCGAATATTTCATTAAATAATTTATTAAAGTTTTTACTTTTTTTAATGGTCTCTATAATTTTCTCATTTTCTTCATCTAAATCAATATCATCTGCCTCATAGTCTTTTTCAAAACTCTCATTTGATGTTTTAATTCGATGTCTAAAATTAAACACTTGATAAAGTATTTTATATGCTTTTGTAAAAAAGAGGAAATACTTTTTATCTAATTTTGATTTATCTGGATGTGTCTTTAATACAGTTCGCTTTACATTTTTTAAATCTTCTTCTGTAAAATGATATTGAATTTTAAAAAGTTTTAAAATATCAAGCAAATCATAATTATCAATATCTAAGTCTAATGATTCCATTATATAATAATCTATAAAACATTATCATATAATTTTCAGTAAAATATATTTATAATTTTGAACTCATAGATGCTAAAAATTTTTCAACTAAATCGACACTTCCTGTTGAAACACTCATTGTTGGTGCAAATTGTTTATTTGCCATATCGTAAAACATAAGCGTTGGCACACCATTAACCATTTTTTTAGATTTCAAGAATGCATAAACATCTATCGAATTGTCAATATCAATTTCAAGATATTGAATTTTTTCTGCAGTAGCACTTTTAAGGAATGTATCAATTGTTGGTTTTACTTTTTTACAAGGACCACACCAAGATGCAGTAAATTTTACAAAAAGTGGTTTTTGCTTGGTTGCAATTATATTCACATACTCAGCACGAGTCATTTCTTCATCATCAGACATAGTTATATATTTATATTGTAATATGTTTTATGTCATTTTCCAACTCATTTATATTAACATATTTGAACGTTAATTTAGATTCCCAGAAAAATTTACAAAAAGCCCATTGAAATTTATTATTTATATAGTAATAATTATATTTACGGTTTAAAATATCTTGAACATCTGTATTAAGAAGATAATGAGATGTTTTTGGCAGCACATAGGCAAGCTGTGTTTCAGGTAATACCGGGTTTGTTGCCTTTTTCTCTAAATAATCAATGTCATGATGTGGAATGAATGAATATAAATCACTCAACAATGGTCCATAATTGTATTTATATTCCCATCTCCAATCGATGCAACCAGTTGTATAATAATTAAATGTCCATTCGAGAGCCTCGATATAATTAATACAAATACTTTTCAAACTATCATTTAAAAAGGGATTATCAATGTCAAATAAATTCTTGTAATATCGTCTTTGCCATTTAAATTCATTTGGATTAATAATTTTTTCGTCGTTCTTATTTAACATTGGTAATAAAAGGAGTTTATCTTTTTTTGTATGTTTATGAAGTCTAAATTTTAATCTCTCATTATATTCTTGTTTAACTCTATGATGTTCTTCTTCCGATAATGCTTCGATAAATATTCTTACATTTTTCCATACTATTCTATTATCTTTTATTAAATATTTTTTCTTTGAAACGATTGTTGATTTATAGTAATTAATTAAAACATCAATACCATCTGTCCGTATATTAATTGATGGTAAATGTGGCATAAAATCATTACCAAGTAAGAAACAAATGAATATATAGTCTTTAATTCTATCTGTCTTATCAAAATCCTCATTGATTGTTGTTTTTAAGAGAGAAATATTAAGTAAATAACTTTTATTTGGGTCAAGATTACGGTCAATTTGATTAATAAAAGCAGGTGTATCACGATATAGATAGATATTTTTACATAAATTGCTGTGATTTAAAGAGAGCATAATAAGGTCTGCGTCAAGACCATATATAGTTGTGTTTGTATTTAGATGATATTCAGAATTATCTCTTATAAATTCATATATTTTATGTTCTCCTTCTCCAATTTTATCACTACATGAAACAATGTATTCGATTTTATTATTGGAGAAATTTTTGTATATAGACGCAGACAATTTTTTCATAAATTTAGTGCCTGGTGTAATAGCTGTAGTATCCCATTTATTAGTATCGGTTTTTTCACCAATAACGTTCATAATGGTTTTTTCATATGATGATTTAAAGCGACGACACCTTTGTTGATTAAGTTTTGCTAATGGAGCAACACCATCAAACGCGATAAGACATTTCTTCTTTGGAGCAACAAAAGAAATGAGAGATTGTAATCGTTTGATAATTAATTGAATAAGTAAATTCTCATAATTATCAGATTTTGGATTGATGTCTAATTGATTTACACAATCGTAAATAATTGAATTGCTGTCGATATATAAATTATCAGTTATTTTCATGAATTCGTGTATGATTTTATTGTGATTTTTTACAATGTAACTATAGAAGCATGGAATACCCATAATATATTAAGATTGTAGAGTATATTTATATAATAATCAACATAATATAATTAAAATATAAAAGAAATCGATATATATAAATATGTCATCTGTTAAAAAAAACGTCAAAAAGGGTGATAAAAAAAAATTACAAGATAAAATCAACAATAAAGATTGTCTTAATGTATTGTTAATCGAGAGAATTAATAAGCTTCATGAAATTGTAATTCGTAATATAAAATGCTGCAATAAATTTAAGAAAGATGATATATATTCAGTAAGTGAATACAATACTGTGGCTCAAGAGTATGAAAATATTTTTAGCAAGATATTAGACTTAAAAACTTTAATGAGTATGAGTGAATTTGATAATGATAAAGTAAAAAAACAATGTGAAAATATAGAAGATAATATAGAGCTATTATTTAGACAATTTGGTTGTGATAATTTGGATGATTATTATGTTGTAAGTAATAATATAAAATTTACAGAAAAGTTTTCGAGTCATGATAGTAATTATTTGAAGTTAATACTAGAAAATTTTCATGTAATTAAGATAAATATACATAAGTGGGATAAAAATATGGATAATGACGGGACAACAAAAGATTTAAATAAACTTTCGTTAATTAATGAGAGTGATATGATACAATATGGAAAAAATTTGGAATGTATTGATTTATCAAGAATGTATCAGTCTTTCTATTTACGTGTATATGGAATGAAAATCATTATACAAAATAAAGAAGAAAAATATACAATGTTAATTGATGGAATTGTTGATGATTTATTAACTTACAAGTATGAAAATCCATTTATGATGGATAAAATACACGTATTTAAGGATTATGTTATGGGTGAGACAAATGAAAATTATGAGGATAATGAATTTTTAAATAATTACTGCGACGCATTAACAGTAAAGGATATATTGGTTTATTCTACTGAAGAATTAACAACAAAATATTTAAGAACATTAACTCGAAGCACAAAATTAAATCAAGCAGCAGTTGCGGATGTAGTAAGTGATTTTTCAAATGAAGATATGTTTACAAAAAGAATGAAGTTGATACACTTGTTAGTGAAGTATAATAAAGTAGAATATCAATATTTAGCTTATCTTTTATATGATTTGCTTGCTAATGGAACAAATTCAGTTGATGAAACTAACGAACAGTCAATTATATTTGAGAGTTTTCCATGGGCTATAAAAAAGTATTTTAGAGATGCTATGAAACAAACTACAGATTATACGAGTAAATTATGTAATTATGAAATTAATGTTCCATTGGAGCAACAAATATGTTTAATGAAGTCATCTGATGCTATTAAACAAAAGGCAATGATTAAACTTAAAGAAGTAAGAACAAAAAATGATGAATCCGGTTCAAAGGCTAGACAATGGTTAGAAGGTCTTCTTAAGATACCATTTGGTATTTTAAAGGAAGAACCAATATTAAAAATGTATGATAATATTTATCAAGAGTATTGTGAATTAACACAGAAAAATGATGGCACTGAAACAAATATTTTACAAATAAAGAGTGATATTGATTCAATAGAGAAAAAATTGACACTAGACAATGAAAGTAAAATAAACGCGATAGAAAATATAATTTATACTAAAAAGAGAGAATCATTAATTAATGTAATAATGTTGTTGAATGGTTTGTATAAGACATTTGACTTAAAGAATAGTATAATTCAAGAAGAAAATGAATTGAAAAAAATATGTCATTCCGGAAAGAATATCAATTATATGATTAATGAAATAGAAAAGTTTTTTAATGTTGTTAAAAAAAATGATACCTTCTTGAATTATTTATTTCATAAATTGAAAATTAATAAAGAACATAAATGTGATATTAAATTGATAAAATCTATAAATAATAAATTTGATAATATAGAGAATTCTATAAAAGAAATTGATGATGTTCTTGCATCATGTGTTCATGGACATGAAAATGCTAAACGACAGATTAAAAGAATTATTGGTCAATGGATTACAGGAGAAAATAATGGATATTGTTTTGGTTTTGAAGGGCCTCCAGGAGTTGGTAAAACTTCAATAGTGAAAGCTGGATTGGCAAAATGTTTAAAAGATGCAAATGGAGATTCACGACCATTTGGTTTTATGGCAATAGGTGGCTCGAATAATGCCAGCACATTAATAGGTCATAATTATACTTATGTTGGGTCAACTTGGGGAAGAATAGTTGATATTTTAATGGAAAAAAAATGCATGAATCCTATTATTTTTATTGATGAACTTGATAAAGTAAGTAATACAGAATATGGAAAAGAAATAGTTTCAATATTTACACACCTTGTAGATTCAACTCAGAATGATACTTTTCATGATAAATATTTTAGTGGTATTGATATTGATTTATCAAAAGCATTGTTTATATTTTCTTATAATGATGCAAGTAAAATTGACAGTATTTTATTAGACCGTATACATCGTGTTAAATTTGACCATCTTACGATTGATGATAAATTAGTAATTGTTCATAAACATTTATTGCCTGAAATGTATAAACAAATAGGTATAAAAGACATAATACAGATAGATGATGAAGTCTTAAAATTTATTATAGAAGAATATACTTGTGAACCTGGTGTTAGAAAATTGAAAGAGATATTGTTTGAAATCATTAGTGAAATTAATTTATCTATATTACAAAAAAAACATTATTCTATTCCAATCATAATTACAAAAGATGATATTCAGCAAGTATATTTAAAAGAGAGAAGAACTGTTAATGCAAAAGTAATTCATAATGAATCATTAATTGGTGTTATAAATGGTTTATGGGCAAATGCTATGGGTCAAGGTGGTATTATACCAATACAAGCAAAGAATTTTCCATCTGGAACATTGTTAGAATTGAAATTAACAGGTATGCAAGGTGATGTTATGAAAGAAAGTATGAATGTTGCAAAAACATTAGCATGGTCTCTTTGTGAGCCAGAAGTATGTATAAAAAATGTTGAATATTATGACAAAACAAAGTCTCAGGGTTTGCATATTCATTGCCCCGAAGGAGCTACACCAAAAGATGGGCCATCTGCAGGAACAGCAATAACAGTTGCAATACATAGTTTGTTTAATTCTAAAAAAATTAAAAATGACATAGCAATAACTGGAGAGATTACGTTGGAAGGTAATATTACAGCAATTGGCGGTTTAGATTTAAAGATATTAGGTGGTATTAAAGCAGGAATAAAACATTTCATATTTCCGAAACAAAATAATAAGGAATATAAATTATTTTATGAGAAATATTGTGATAAAATAAAATTTGAAGATTATAAGTTTACAGAAGTAGAGAGAATTGAAGAAGTTTTTGATTTAGTGTATATTTAAAGTTTATTATATTATGTCAATATAATATAATATGGGGGTTTTAAAATCATTGATTACAAATAATAATACATTATTATTGATACCTTTGTTTTTTCCATTTTTAATATTAGTTTATATCATTTCATCATCAATAATGAATAATAATATAACCGGAATAATATATTTATTAGGTTATTTGTTCACGTTGTTAAATAATTATATATTCTCAAATATTTCACCAGAAAAAGAAGAGTTAGGTTTTAAAAGTGAATTCTGCTATAAAGGAATTCCAATATTACCAACAAACACCAGTTTTTCATCACCAAATATGGCAATATTGATATATAGTTTGTGTTATTTTTTGATACCTCAGTTTATAAGAAATATTCATTTTGTAAGAAATCCTATTGGATTTGCTTACTATATTTTTGAAAACAATAAAGAATTATTATTATTCTTTTTATTATTAATTTATTCTAATGGATATTCAGAGATTGCACTAGGATGCACTCCCGAAAAGAACTCTTATAGAAAATTAGCAATAGGTGGATTTATTGGATTTTTCTCTGCTTGGTTTTATATATTATTATTTTACATCACTGGAAATAAACATGTATTGTTAAAAAATCACTTTTTGAAAAATAAGACATTGTGTGATTTACCAACAAACAGAATGTTTAGATGCAATAAGGATTCGAATGAAAATAAAATAATTTTGTCAAATTTTGAAGATGGTTATGACCTATCTGTAGATGAATCATTAGATTTTGGTGCAGATGAATTACAAAATACAAAAATGTTGAGAGGTTATAAGGAATATAAATATATACATGTTATTGGAAAGACAAGTGTTATAATGTTTGATAGAGAGAATTTTAGAGGTAATAAAAAAATAATTCTATTTAAAAATCTCTCTACTGAGAAGAGTGTAATACAAGAGAGAATAAAAAATAACAGTTATGTTATTGATATAGATAAAGCAAAAAAAGAATTTGAAACAACTTCTGGTCAAATAGTATCTGGAGAACTAGATATACTTTCTATACAAATGAAAAAAGAGAATTAACTTGTTGTATTATTTATTATAATACTGTATTAAAATATTGTATTATAATAAGTATGTCAGAACTAAATTCTTCAGGATTAAGAAATAATAATTTAAATTCTTCAGGATTAAGAAATAATAATGTATTTAATGAAACATTTAATCTAATAAGTCTACTTTCACCCTATTTAATCCCAATGTATCTCTTAATGGGTTCATTTTTTAATCAAGATTTAAAAGGGTTCTTTTATATTGCTCTACTATTGTTGAATGTTTATTTGACATTTGTAACTTCAGGAATGTTTCAATTGCCACCACCTGCAAATAATGGTAGTGCTCTTTGTAAATTTGGCCCCTTTAATAGTTTTTTAAATATGTTCGGTAATTCTTATGGAACTTCAAATAATGGTTCTATATCAATAAACAGTAGCATTATTGGATTTACTACTGCATATTTGTTAGTCCCAATGTATAATTCAGGGAATGTAAATTTTAGTATTTTAGCAGTATTTTTATCATTATTAACAATAAATGGTTTCACACAAATAGCAAATAGTTGTGCTACAACTATAGGTGCAGTTTTAGGAGGTGTTTTAGGTATGATGTTTGGATATATAATTGTAACTTTTGTTTCTAATTCTGACCCAAATTTGAAAAAACTTTTATATTTCTCTGAACAGAGAGATGGAAAAAATAAATGTAAGCTTAGTAAGCAAAAATATACATGTAAAAAAGTTACGTTGAAAGGTCCGGTAATTGACCAACTTAACATGTAAAATTTTTAGTATTTTTTACAAATAAATCAAATATCGTTTTTAAATTCTTGGTTTTACTAAAGCTAAATTTTAAATCATCGCTTCTTGTATTTTTGTAGTATGTTAAATAATTATTTAATATTCCATTAAAATCATTATTTTTGTATTTAGACAATACATTTTTATCTGAAAGTGGATTTTTAGCATGAATACTTGCATCATTATGAAAATTAAATAAATAATCAATTAAGTCTTGTCGTGTCATACAATTTTTAATATTATTTCGTTTTATATATTTTTCTGCATGCTCTCTGCATATAGGACATGGTATTGTTTGTATAACGAGTAAAATAATATCAATTACATCTTTTTTACAATGAACAAATCTATCTTCATATATTTTTTCTGCAGTTGTATGTAATAGATTCCATGTTAATGGACCCCATATTTTAATTTTTACCATTTATATATAGGAATAATATATATATTCAAAAAAGCAAATAATATAGATATAAAATAAATAATACAATTATGTCTGAAAATTATATTATTTCTGATGGTTTAAATTTTTATGAAGAATTAAATTCCTTAATTAATACTGAAAATAATAATGAAAATAATACTGAAAATAACAACAATATAGAAGAAGAGTCAGATGATGTTTGTTTAATTACCAATGAAAAATTAGAAAAACATCATGTTAAGTTGAAATGTGGTCATAGATTTAATTATATTGCTTTGTTAAATGATGTAAAAAATCAAAAACAAAGATGGTTTAATAAACACTATCTGCAAGGCAGTGGATATGATATTAAATTAGGTATAGGACAAATTAAATGTCCATTTTGTAGAAATATTCAAAATAATTTACTTCCATACATTCCTGAATTATATGATACAAAATTAAATGGTGTAAATTATCCCTTAAGATTTTGTATGTTTAAATATAAATGTAATTATGTATCAAAATCGGGAAAAAATAAAGGAAAAGAATGTGGTAAAAATTGTAATTCTGAAATGTGCAATAAACATAAAAAAATTATAGAGAAACAAAAGCAAAAAGAAAAAGAGAAACAAGATAATAAAGTTGAAAAACAATTATGCACTGCAATTTTAAAATCTGGACCAAATAAAGGAAAAATGTGTGGTTGTATTGTTAAATCTGGATTATTTTGTGGTAAACATAATAAATAATATATTAAAAAAAGATAAAGTTAATATATTATTAAATAATAAATGAGCACAAAAGAAGAATTGATTATAGTTATTAAAAATTGGGTAAAAGTTGATAATGAAATAAAACAGCATCAACGAGCTTTAAAACAGAAACGAGTAGAACAAAAAGAAATTTCTAATCAACTTGTTGATATAATGAAAACAAATGAGATAGATTGTTTCGATATAAATAATGGTAAGATAATGTATACTAAAAAGAAAACAAAGCAGGCTGTAAGTAAAAAATTACTTATGTCAACTCTATCAGATTTTTTTAAAGAAGACGAAGAAACTGCGTTACAAGTTGTTAATCATATTTTAGATTCTAGAAGTGAAAAGATTACAGAATCTGTTAGAATAAAGGATACTAATAAATAATATTAATAGTTATAAATTAATAATAATAATAACTATTAATATATATTAACAATGCAAAAAATAAATTATTTAGCTACAAATACATTACATAAAGAATTTAAAGATGTTAGAAGAAATTTTTATAATTTAAATAGAATACAACTTTGCTTATATTCAATTAATAATAAAGAAAATAAACCTTTTTTAGATTACATATTATACAAGTATGATGATAGCTATGAAGACCCATATAAAAATACTTTGTGCTTTCCATTTATAGAGCATGATGTAAAAAAAGATGAAGATATATTAGGTGCTTCTGTAAATAGATTGAAAAACATTTTTGGTAAATTAAATACAGATTATGATTTTAAAGGTTATATTTATGAAAATACTGATATCTATATGTTTTTTAAAGTAAGCACAGAATTTAAAAATATAATGTTAGGTGATTTAAAATTAACTTTTAATAAATATACGAAAAATGATGAATATTTAAATGCAACAATTTCAGAAATATTGAATACAAGACAAGTAATAAATTTTAAAATACTAAAATATGTCACAAAATTTTTCCATAGACACCCTCAGTTTATTTATTTATATGATGAAAAAATGAAGAAATATGAGATTCCGAATGTTATTTATAATGGAGATAATAGTGAAAATTCAAATTATAGAATATTTATGGGAGCACAAAGAAATTCCAGTCTTGCAATATTTGGACCATATTATTATTTTTCTCAATTAAAAAATGCTCTAAAATTTGGTGTATGGGACCGTGTTATACAAGAAGATAATAAGCTATATGTTAATAAATATGGAAAGTATAAAAACGGTTCTCTCTTAAGATATGCAATATTTCCTGGTAAAATGCTTGTTAAGATGAACACAAAGTATGATGAAATAGATGATTCAATGACAACAAAGCAAATGATAAAAGAAGGTGCAACTGCTAAGAAACGACAATATATAAGTGACCGTGATGGAAAATGGACTGAAAAAAATGATAGTATTTATGCAGGTCTTCACAAAGATATATTTACTATGGACTTAATTGCAATAAAAGATATTAAAAATGCAACATTATTATCCATACACGATTTGGATTTATCTAAATTTCCTGAATCAAAAGAAGATTTTGATGAAAAAATTTTAGATGAAATCTTTATTAAATAATATAGTTAGAAAAAATATAACTATAGAATAATATGAATACTATAGTTTTAGCAATATTAGTATTATTTGGTTTATCAATAATGAATGTATCATTAAGAATCTTATTTGACTTTTTTGATGTCAAACGAGAAATGTATTCTGAATATTTAAACTGGGTCAATATGTTAATTATATTTATAATAATATTACCTGGTAATAGAGGAGATTTAATTAATAATTTGACATCTTTCGATAATGTAAAAGAAGCAAAATAATTTTTTTATTTTTAAAAACAATAAAAAAAAATTGAAGTTTTTTATTGTTAGAGAATATTAAGTATACAATCATGGAAAAGAGAATTCAGTCTTATGTTGATACTCATATGCAAAATTTTAAAGATATTACTCGTTCAATAGTGACAAATGAAGAAATGACTTCAAACGAAAAACTAGAAAAAATATATGCATACGAACGATGTGTTATTAATTTGGAAAGTTTCATAAAAAAGAAAAGAGTTAGAAATATTATTCCCCATGAAGAGAAATGTGTAGCTTATCGTGCAAATAAAGAAAGATGCACTCGACGGAAAAAAGACGGACATGATGTATGTGGAACTCATTTGAAAGGAACGCCACATGGAAAAGTCACCAGTGAATCATCATCTACGAATATTAAAAAGAAAGATGTATGGACACAGGATATTGGTGGTATTATTTATTACATTGACAATGAAAATAATGTTTATGATAGTAATGATATCATGAAGAGTAAAGTTTCTCCTACAGTTATTGGTAAGTGTCGCCAAAATAGCACCGGTCAGTTTGAGCTTATTATATCTTGAAATAATTGCGTTATAATAATTCTTATAATTATATTTAGAGAGACTATAATGGACGATTATAGTGAGGAAGATTTAAAACAACTTTTAGCTGTTGAGAGCGATTATGAATATTTAAAATTATCTGTTGAAAAGTTAAACATACTGCAAAATATTGTATCTGATTTGGAATCTAGTGTAAATCATGATGGTTTTAAAGAACATTTAAAACTTTTTTTATCAACTATTGAAAAGGAAAAAAATCAATTTTTAATTCAAATTGCAACATGTCAAGATAAAAAAGAAGGTTCTTTTGAGTTTCCTAACTTATTGAAATTTATTAAAGGCTCTAACGATATTCAGCTTCACGAAAATTATGTAAAGTTTTATGAATTATATTGCACGATTTCTAATATAATGTTCTCTTCATATTCAGCATTGGCAGAACATAATAAGAATATTGTAAATTTAAGTAGAAATACTTGTTCTAGTGAAATTGTTGAAAGTCTAAATAGTGTTATTGTAGAGACTGTGGTTGAAGAGGTTAAACTTGAAACAGTAGTTGAAGAGCCAGTGGTTGAGGAAGTGAAGCCAGAACCTGTCGCTGAGCCAGTGGTTGAAGAAGTGAAAGTTGAGGAAGTGAAGCCAGAACCTGTCGCTGAGCCAGTGGTTGAAGAAGTGAAAGTTGAGGAAGTGAA
>Ga0160423_10000332_pt1 | contig 37771 bp, 30 predicted proteins | sample CRUFie14St8metaG_FD_108191 | JGI IMG/M metagenome (GOLD analysis project Ga0160423, IMG submission 108191) | Marine microbial communities from the Costa Rica Dome - CRUD Field 142mm St8 metaG | ecosystem: Environmental > Aquatic > Marine > Oceanic > Photic zone | place: Costa Rica: the Eastern...
ATGAAAAAAATACTTTTTATACTTTTTTTAGCAACTTCAAATTTTATTGTTGCACAAAACATAGCATTTGAACAAGTCGCTATAAAGGTAAAGCCCGGAAGTGGAGGTCAAGTACTTAGTTTATTCAACGACTTCTATGGGAGCATTGAAAAACCAGAAGGTGTATATATTAGACTATCATATATTAATTTTAAACCCCAAGACATAGAGGCAACTCATTTTTTAACTTTCACCGGTCCCGTTGAAGGACTCGCTAAACTAAGGGAAATGAGAGGTGGTGATAAATATTCATTATATAATTCAAATATGTTAAGGCATGCGGAAGTTATTTCAACTACGGCAGGGACAACACTTATTAGAATGAATTTGGATAAGTCATCACAACCAATAGCTCAAGTTTGGAGATGGAGAGTAGAGGATCCGGCAAGTTTTGCTACAGAATTTTCTAGTTTAATTAAAGCTTTTCCTCAACAAGGTTACCTTTCTTTAGGACAATTTACTCACGGGACAGGTAGTGATGGTGAATCTCATTATGTATACACTACTCACGAAAATTATGCAGGTGCACTGGGTTGGGGACCAAAAACTCAAGCACAACAACAAGCTTTTTTAAAATTTCAGAAAGCAACAACTAAATATTCAGATTTTTTAGGCACTGTAACTATGTCAAATGTAAAAACATGGTAAGTTATTTTAATATTTAATTGATATACCCTTCTTTTGAAGGGTTTTTTTATTCTGAAAATCCTTTATCTTTAGTGAGAATTGTTTTGACATTTCTATGCCAATTATAGTAGTTTCTTTAGGAATCTTGCTTCTTTTTCTTCTCATTGTCTTATTTAGAGTTAATGCTTTTATTTCTTTTATAATAGTAACTATTGGGATTGGTATAGGACAAGGAATGAAATTGGATGTTATTGTAAACTCTATTGAAAAAGGTATTGGTAACACCTTAGGATTTCTTGTCTTGATTTTAGGATTGGGAGCCATGCTAGGAAAACTTGTAGCTGAAAGTGGAGCTGCTCAGCAAATTACTAACGGATTAATTAAGTTTTTTGGTGTAAAAAACACCAAAGTTGCAGTCATGTTTACAGGTTTTATTGTAGGAATTACTATGTTTTATTCAGTTGGCTTCGTTATACTAGTTCCACTTGTTTTCACGATAGCAGCATCTACAGGTCTTTCATTAATTGGAATAGGTTTACCCATGCTTGCTGCTCTTTCTGTAACTCATGGATTCTTACCTCCTCATCCTGCGCCTTCTGCTTTATCAGTAATGTTTAAAGCTGATATTGGAACAACTTTAATTTACGGTGTTGTTTTGGCAATTCCTTCAATATTGATCTCAGGGCCATTTTTAACTCGTTTTCTTCCAAAAGTGAATGCTAAACCACTCAAGGAATTTATGGCCACAAAAAAAATTCATACATCAAAACTTCCTAGCTTGAATAAAAGTTTATTAGTAGCTCTTTTACCAGTTATATTAATTGGTTTTACTACACTAATCTCAAGTATTTTTCAAAATAATGATACCTTATTTGAATGGATTAATTTTATTGGAAATCCAGTTATAGCTTTATTAATTACGTTGATTATAGGAACCTATACTTTAGGAATTTCGAGGGGTATCTCTATGGAGGAGATTATGGAAATTTTTGCAACAGCAGTTTCAGGAATCACTATGGTACTGCTCATAATCTCAGGAGCTGGTGCCCTAAAACAAATATTAATTGACAGTGGTGTAAGTGATTACATAGGAAGCCTTCTTGAGATTTCTAATATGTCTCCGTTATTTATTGGATGGTTAATTGCAACACTAATACGTTTTTCTGTAGGTTCTGCAACTGTTGCAGGTTTAACTACAGCTGGGATTGTATTACCACTATTAGAATCTACAGGAGTAAGCCCCGAATTGATGGTTTTGGCTATTGGTTCAGGAAGTTTAATGCTCTCCCATGTAAATGATAGTGGATTTTGGCTTTTTAAAGAATATTTTAATTTGAGTGTTAAGGAAACTCTATGTACATGGACAATAATGGAAACAAGTATTGGAATAACAGGGCTATTTGGAGTTTTAATATTAAATCAATTCATTTAGTATGTGCAAACAATTAAAAAATAGAATTCAGGAAATAGGACTTGTATTACCTCCTGCACCAAAGCCGGCAGGTGTCTATCGCCCGATACTAATTGTAAATGACCAGTTGTTAGTATCAGGTCAAGGACCTGTTAAAGAAGATGGAAGGTTGATGCAAGGTAGAGTAGGATCTGATTTAGACAAAGATCAGGGTAAAACTGCAGCTCGGCAGGTAGCACTTACTATGCTCTCAACAATAATAACTCATGCACCTAAAGAATTAATTATTAAACGTATAGTTAAAGTACTTGGTATGGTAAATGCTACTCCGGAATTTGAAGACCATCCTTATGTAATTAATGGATTTAGTGAACTTTTTTCTGAAGTATTTGGTGAAGAACATGGGATTGGTGTTAGGAGTGCCGTAGGTATGCATCTGCCACAGAACATACCTGTTGAAATAGAAGCTGCCTTTTTATTAGAAACTTAGATTATGCAAAAAAACAACTGGTACCAAGTAAAAAATAGTGATGAAATTATAACTCCTGGTTTGTTAGTTTATCCTGATCGTATTAAAAAGAATATTGAATCCATGATTTCTCTCTCTGGATCCCCAAATCGTTTGATTCCCCACGTAAAAACATACAAAATGAAAGAAATTGTAAAATTTCAAATGAGTTACGGAATCAATGAATTTAAGTGCGCAACGCTAGGGGAGATGCATATGTTAATCTCTTGTGAGGTAAAGCACATTTTAATAGCTATACAGCCTACAAAAGAAAAAATAATTAAAATATTGGAAGCACAAAAAAAATATCGTGATATCATTTTTTCTACCCTAGTTGACAATAATTTTTCTTTAAACCTTTTTTCAAAATTGGCAGCAGAACAAAATGAAAAATTAAATCTTTGGGTTGATATTAACAATGGGATGAATAGAACGGGTATTAAACCTGAAAATGCTAAAAATCTTTGTTTAGAACTAAATAATAATTCAAATTTAAATTTCAAAGGATTTCATATTTACGATGGACACATTAGACCTACCGATATAGGTGAGCGAATAGCATTATGCAATAAAGATTTTCTTGAGGTCGAAAACTTAATTCAAGAAATTAAAAATGAAGCTATCACTATTCCTGAAATTATAACTGGTGGGACTCCAAGTTTTTATCCACATTCATTGAGAAAGAAAAATAGATTGAGTCCTGGAACAACTTTATTGTGGGATTTAGGATATCAAAAAATATGGAAGGAGGCTCCCTTTTTATTTTCTGCAATTTTAGCAATACGTCTGATAAGTATACCAGACAATAACATACTTTGTTTTGATCTTGGTCATAAGGCAGTAGCTTCAGAAATGTCTTTTCCAAGAGTTGAAATTTTAGGTTTGGAAGATGCTATTCATATTGGACAAAGTGAAGAACACTTGATTGTTGAGTACAAAAAAAAGAATGATTTTAAAATAGGAGATCTATTTTATGCTATACCTTTTCATATATGCCCTACTGTTGCTAAATATAAAAAAGCCTACATAGTAAAAAATGGAGAAATAGGTACATTTTGGGAAATTGAAGCTCGCGATTATCAATATGATACTTAGGTTATGGAATTAATTTTTGATGCTCACTTGGATCTTGCAATGAATGCTTTAGAGTGGAATAGAAACTTCCGTTTACCAACAGATAAAATACGTATTAGAGAAAAAGGAATGAGTGATTTACCTGATAGGGGTAAGGGTACAGTATCATTTCCATCACTTCGTAAAGGCAACATAGGTATTTGTGTAGCTACACTAATAGCACGTTATGTAAAGCCAAAAAATCCACTTCCTGGCTGGAATTCTCCGGAGCAGGCTTGGGCTCAAACTCAAGGTCAATTAGCATGGTATGAAGAAATGATTTTACAGAATGAACTTATTCAAATTAAATCAAAACGCGAATTAAAATCACATATTGAAAACTGGAAGTCTAATCAAAATAGAACACCAATAGGATATATTTTAAGTCTTGAGGGTGCTGATTCTATAGTTTCTATGGAACATTTAGAAAAAATGCATAAAAAAGGACTACGTGCAATTGGTCCCGCTCACTATGGCCCAGGCACTTATGCTTTTGGAACTGATTCTAATGGCAGTATAGGTAGAAAGGGAAAATCATTATTAAAAAAAATTCAAGACTTGAGACTAATATTAGATGTAACCCATCTTTCTGATCAAAGTTTTTGGGAAACAATCGATGCATATCAAGGTCCATTGTGGGCAAGCCATAGTAACTGTCGAAAATTAGTTCCAAATAAGCGTCAGCTTGAGGATGAACAGATAAAAGTAATTATTGAAAGAAAAGGAGTAATAGGAATGGCATTTGATGCTTGGATGTTGTTTCCAGACTGGAAACGGGGAATCACACAACCTAAATCAGTTGGTTTATTAATTGATAATATAGTTGATCACATAGATCACATTTGTCAAATAGCTGGTAATAGTGATCATGTAATGATTGGTTCAGATTTAGACGGAGGATTTGGAACTGAACAGTGTCCTAGTGATCTAGATACCATTGCTGATTTACAAAAGTTAGATAGTATTCTTGAAAATAGAGGTTATGAAAAAAACGATATCAAAAAGATTTTATCACAAAACGGAATTAATTTTCTACTTAGTAATCTTCCTTACTGAAATATCTCATTTAATTAAATCAAACTGATGTGTATATTTTACTGTTATACTTTGATTATTATAAAGGTTAAATATATCGCTGTCTTTTACAATATTAAACACTATAAATAATCCTGTATTTGCACTATTTAACCAACCAAATCGAGCATTTACAGAAGCAATTTTAGTAACATTATTATATTGAATTAGACTTTGTAAGAACATTCTAGGAGTAAATGAATAAGCTATACGGTTACCTATAATAACGACATTTGTTTTTCCATTTAAGAGATTTAAATAATTATAATTAAAGTTTGTTTCAGTATTAAATTTATCTCCTATTCTTAATGCAATTGTATTGCTGCTTGAGACTCGACTTCCTCCAAAATAACCACCAACATATGATCTGTTTCTTAGTGATACTCTATTATTAGGATTAGTGTATAAAACAAATTGAAATTCTTTGTGATCATAAATACCTGGGTCAATTTTTAATTTTGAAATTGAAAAAGGACTTAAAACCGTCTCTTTTGTAAAATTTAATCCAGTATGAATTTCAAATCCACTTTTCCATACCCAATGGTTATCAATATGTAAAAATCCTGTCTCTTGAATTCCTGAAAAATTTCTAAAACCTCTGTAAGATATGTGAGGTCTAACTTCTAAGAATTTGACAGTGTTTTTTGGTCTCCATTGTCTTAAAATTCTAAATTCTGTTTTCTTAAATGATGATCTTACCAAAAATCCAACTTCTGGATTAAAACCCTCACCAACTTCGGTATACCCTGCCATAAAGTTCCATCCATTCCAATTATAATCACCAAGAAGTTTAAATGCATGATCTTTTGAATCTATATTTGGAGTTGAACTTTTTGTTAAGAATCCAGAAATCTGGGCTTTTTTCCCTAAACCCAATTTACCGTCGACTGCAAAAACAGTATTATAGTCATTATTATCTCCTATTCCATTTCGATTTACAATTAATCCACCTATTGAAGAACGTGATTTAGCAAAATCATGATTAATCCTTATTGCATTGAAATTATTTTTTATTATGGAATTACCATTATTTAATTCTACTTCATCAGTAAACATATTTAGAAGACCTAAGTTAGTTTGACCAACTTTACCCGAAATACGAGATCCACCAATTATTGGCACTATAGCACCCCCTTGACCAATACCTATACGTCTTGAAAAAAATAAATCTATTTCCCCAGGACTCCCAACACTAAATTGACCTGCATTTTCTAAAAAAAAAGGTCTTTTTTCTGGAAAAAAAAGATTAAAACGATCTAGGTTTACTTGTTGATCATCAACTTCAACCTGAGCAAAATCTGTATTATAGGTTAGATCAAGCGTAAGGCCAGGCGTTAAACTGTATTTTATGTCACCACCAATAGCTGCATTTGATTTAGATTTAGTTGAAGATAAATTGTCGTTAATGCCTTGAATTAGTGTATAAGGAATAATTTTTAAATTTTTAGGGGATTTAAGATTGATTCCAGTTAAACTTCCTGCTAATGATAACCTTTTTAAATCTAATCCTAATGGAAGATTTGCCCAATATGCAGTTTCACTTCTTTTACTTATGTTACGTTGAAAATTAATTCCCCATGTTTTATTTTCACCATTGTTAAAACGAATAGATCTTAAGGGGATAGCAAATTCTGCACTCCATCCATATTCACCTATTTCAGTTTTCACTTCCCAAGAAGCATCCCAATTAATATTTGTACCACCAACTACTCCTCCCTGTTGTCTGTTAGCATTGAAATTTCCTTTTCCTTCATTATCTATTTGAGCATCATATTCCATACCGTTTGCATTAGTTCCAAATAAAAATCCATTTTGCTGATCTTTATATGTATCAATTATGAAAAGAAAACTGTCTTCGTCATTTAAATCTGAGTCACGCCTTGAATCAGAAATTACAATTTTGTTAGGATCATTATCATAACAAATTACAGCAACATAAAGCACTTTGTTTGTATGAGCTACACGGATTGATGTTTTTTCAGACACCAATGAATTATAGTCGGGTTTAATTTGTTTTAAATCTGTGATTTGAGTTACATTTTCCCAAATTTTTTCACCAAGAATATTCCCGTCAATAATGGGATTTTTTTCTAAAAATGTAATTGTGTATTTTAGGTTTTTATTTGGATTGATATTCTGTGCACTTATATTAAGTACTAATCCAATAAGAAAAAGGAATAAAATTTTTTTCTTCAAAAACCAATTATATTTTGCTTAACGAAACTACAAATAAAATTTAAGTACTAATTTTTAAATATGTTCGTAGATTTAAATTAAAATTTTAAATAAATATTTACATGAAATTAAACTATTTGATTTTCATCTTACTTATTCAATTTTTAAGCATAAACGCACAAAGAAAATATGAAAACCAGGTAAGAGATATGGGTATAGAGAGTCTAAATAGATTCAAGTTCTTTTTATCGTTGGCTAATGACGCAGCAAATGGGAATGAAATTGAAGAAAATATCAATTGGGTTAATAAAGAGTTGAAAAAGCGAGATTTTGAAATTAAACTTATACAAACATCCTCTTTACCATTGATGATCGCCAATTTGAATATAAAAGAAAAACTACCAACTATTGCACTTTACATGCATATTGATGGACAAGCTGTTGACCCATCAAAATGGAATCAAGAAGATCCATATAAAGCTGTAGTTAAAAGAGAAACTTCCGATGGATTTGAAACTTTGTCATGGGATTATTTAAAAACCAATAAAATTGAAGATTTGAGAATTTTTGCTCGTTCAACTTCTGATGACAAGGGTCCTTTTGCAATGTTTTTGACTGCTTTAGATTATTTAAAATTAGTGAATAAAAAGCCGTCATTTAATATTAAATTAATACTTGATTTTGAGGAAGAACAAAGTTCACCTGGACTTCCTGAGTCCGTCAAAACAAATAAAGACGAATTATTGGCAGATTTACTTTTAATTTTTGATGGACCTATGCATACTTCTGGGAAACCAACACTTGTTTTTGGTAATAGAGGAATTGCTACATTAACATTAACAACTTATGGACCGCTAAAGGCGCAGCATAGTGGTCATTACGGTAATTATGTTCCTAATCCAGCTTTATCATTAGCAAAAGTTTTGGCTTCAATGAAAGATGATAAAGGTAGGGTAGTAATACCTAATTTTTATAAGGGTATAAATTTAGACAAGGCCACTAAGAAAGTTCTAGAAGGGGTGCCTTCTGAGGATTCATCGATTAAATACAGAACCCAAATTGCGGTCACTGATAAGGTTGGAAATACATATCAAGAGTCAATTCAATATCCATCTCTTAATATAAGAGGAATGAGAAGCGGTTGGGTAGGTAAAGAAGCTAGAACGATTATTCCTTCAACAGCAACTGCCGAAATGGATATTCGTCTTGTTGTAGAAAGCGATCCTTTATTTTTAATTGAAAGTGTCAAAAATCATATTAAAAAATTAGGATACAATATATTAAATAATGAACCCTCAAAACAGGAGCGATTAAATTTTGAAAAAATAATTACAATCAAATCAAAAATTGCATATCCAGCTTTCAGAACAGACACAAATGCACCTGAGGGAAAATGGCTAACAAAAATTTTAACTAATTATTTTGGAGAAAAACCAGTTATCATTAGAACCAGTGGAGGATCTGTTCCTATATCACCTTTCGTTTCTGAGTTAGGAGTTCCAGCTATAGGAGTTCCAACGGTAAATCTAGATAATAACCAACACAGTCCTAATGAAAATATTAGGATCGGGAATTATTTTAATGGAATTGAAACCTATTTAGCTATTTTAACAACAAGATTTTAGAGAATTTATTTTTATTGAAACATTTTGAAAAATTAAGAAGTATTATATTTGTTCCCATAAAATTTTTGCTCTAATAATTCTTAATGTTTTCTAAGATAAAGATTTAAGGAGAAAAGGTCGCGTAGCTCAGCTGGATAGAGCATCTGCCTTCTAAGCAGACGGTCATAGGTTCGAATCCTATCGCGATCACAATATATTACAAATAATAAAAGCAAACCCGAGAGATATCCTAGGTTTGCTTTTTCACTTCTATATTAAACAAAATCAATTACAAATATTTAACTTCGAATAAAAAGTAAATGAAAATTGGTGTTCCAAAGGAAATTAAACCGCAAGAAGCGAGGGTAGGGCTTACACCTGCTGGTGCTTTGTCAATTATTGAAGCCGGACATGAAGTAAGGATTCAAAATGACGCAGGGCTTTTGAGTGGTTTTACTAATAAATCATATGAGCAAGTCGGTTGTACGATTGAGAATGATTTATCAGGTATCTACGAATTTGCTGAAATGATAATTAAGGTAAAAGAACCAATTAGCGAGGAATACAATTTAATTAAACCCAACCAATTACTTTTTACTTATTTTCATTTTGCGTCTAGTAAAAAACTCACTGATGCAATGATTCAATCTAAAGCTATATGTTTAGCTTATGAAACAGTTGAAGATAATGGCAAATTGCCTTTATTAATCCCGATGTCTGAGGTAGCAGGAAGAATGGCTACTCAAGAAGGGGCTAAATATTTAGAAAAGCCACAAGGTGGGTTCGGTATTCTATTAGGAGGGGTTACAGGTGTTAAGCCAGCTAATATAATGGTTATAGGTGGTGGTGTAGCGGGAGCCGAAGCAGCATTAATGGGAGCTGGTCTGGGAGCGAATGTTACAATTTTTGACACTAATCTTGATCGTTTAAGATATTTAGAAAGTAATATGCCTGCGAATGTAACTCCAATTTTTTCCAACCAATATTCATTAGAAAAAGAAATAAAAAGATCACATCTAATTATTGGAACAGTCCTTATTCCCGGTTCAAAAGCTCCAAAACTTATCAAAAAAGAAATGTTATCTAAAATGATGCCTGGAACAGTCCTGGTCGATGTTGCAATTGACCAGGGAGGATGTTTTGAAACTAGTGAACCAACAACACATGAAAAACCTATTATTATTAAAGAAGGAATTATACATTATGCCGTGACAAATATGCCAGGAGCAGTTCCAAATACATCAACTACAGCACTAACAAATGCTACATTAAATTACGCGTTGGAACTTGCAAATAAAGGATGGAAAAAAGCTTGTAAAGATAATAATGCATTAGCTAGGGGATTAAATATCATAAATGGAGAAGTTGTTTACAAGGAAGTTGCAGATGCTTTTAGTTTAGATTATGTTGAATTAGAATCAATTTTATAAAGCATGCCACTTACTCCTAAGGGAATCAACCTATTCACTTTCTTTAACTTACCCTCTGCTTGGTGGAGTGGTGTTCGTGTTGAGAAAATTACCTCAGTTACATGTGATGTTAAAGTAAATTTATTATGGATTAATAAAAATCCATTTAATTCTATGTTTTGGGCTATTCAAGGTATGGCAGCTGAACTCTCGACAGGTGTTTTGATAATGCAAGAGGCTAAAGATCTTGATATTAAAATTTCTATGTTGGTGATAAATAATAAAGCGAACTTTACAAAAAAAGCAAAAGGGAAATTAGTTTTTTCTTGTAGGCCAAATGATTTAATCAAAAATACTTTTCAAAATTTGTTAGAGACAAAAAATCCTCAAACATTATGGCTTCAATCAAGGGGAATTGATGAAAAAGGAGATACAGTTTCTACTTTTGATTTTGAATGGACACTACTATTAAAACAATGATATATGAAACCTGACTTTATTGACAATTTAGAACTTCCTGTAGTAGCAGCTCCTATGTTTTTAATTTCTGGACCAAAGCTAGTGATTGAATGCTGTAAAAATGGAATAATTGGTACTTTCCCTGCTTTAAATCAAAAAACTACTGAAGGTTTTGAAAGTTGGGTAATTGAGATAAAAGAAAGTTTAGAAAAATTTAAAAGTCAAACAGGAAAAACACCTGCACCATTTGGGGTTAATTTAATAGTTCATCCAACTAATCCAAGAGTTATGGCTGATTTAGAGGTTTGTGTTAGGCATAAAGTGCCTTTAATTATTACGTCTTTAGGAGCAGTTTCAGACTTGGTAAATACAGTTCATAGTTATGGGGGATTAGTTTTTCATGATATAGTAAAAAGAAGACATGCTGAAAAAGCTAAAGAGGCTGGAGTAGATGGACTTATTTTAGTTGCTGCAGGTGCAGGAGGTCATGCTGGTACAATAAATCCACTAGCATTAATTAACGAGATCAAAACTTTTTTTGATAAAACAATTTTACTTTCAGGGTGTATTAGTAATGGTAGAGATATTGCTTCTGCATTACAAATGGGAGCAGATTTAGCTTATATGGGAACTCGATTTATTAATGTGAAAGAAAGTTTGGCTGACCCAGAATATCAAAATATGATTATGTCAAGTAAAGCTGAAGATATTGTATATACAGCTGCAGTATCAGGAGTTCATGCAAGTTTTTTAAGACCAAGTCTCGAATCCATGGGTATTACTGAAGATCTATGGAAAATGACTAAAAAAATTGATTTTGGAAGTGAACTTGATTCAGCACAAGCGGAAGCCAAGGCGTGGAAAACAATTTGGTCTGCAGGTCAAGGCGTAACATCTATAAAAGATGTAAAATCAATTTCTAAATTGGCAAACAAGCTCAAGGATGAATTTTTGGAAGCTTTAAAATCTCAAGAAAGAAACTTAAAAAAATACCTTAAAAAATAATTTCTGAAAAACTCTTCTAACAAAGTCTAAAAGTCCTTTGTTAAAGACTTTACTATTTTATTATCAGGCAAAAACTCTTGTGCTATTACTTTTATAGAAGTATATATTGGAATCCCTACAATCATTCCCACTGGACCTAACATGATCCCTGAAGCTAGAATTACAATGAAAATTTCTAGGGGATGAGATTTTACGCTATTAGAGAAAATAAATGGTTGACTAAAGAAATTGTCAACTAATTGTCCAATTAGAAAACCTATCATCACGTAAATTGTTTTTGGAAGTATAATTTCACTAAAATCAGCCCCTATAAAGCTGCTCATTGTTAATAGTGTCATTAAAATTGCTCCAATAATTGGTCCTAGGTAAGGTATTAAATTAAGTAAGGCACACAGAAATGCAATAATGAATGCATTTTCTACATTAAAAATTGCTAAATCAATACTGTAGATAATTAATAAGATTGTAATTTGAAACAGTAAGCCCAAAAAATATCTGGATAATAGATTTTTTATTTTGTTAATTGATTTTTCTACACGATCAGTTAGATTGTCACTTACTAGAACTAAAATTAATTTTTGTTGTAAATAAGTATCTTTGAGAAAAAAGAATAGAATAAAAACTACTGAAAAAACACCAATAGTAAAGCCTCCTAATAATTCTAATGTTTGATTTAAAAATTCTGGAATAATACCAAGGTTAACATTTTGAAAAAGATTATCAACAGAAATTTGTTGTTGCCAAAAGCTATTATCTAATTGAAAGTATATACTTATTTCATTTACAAGGGTTTCAATATTTTCTTTAAGAAGATCAACATCCAGTAAAGATAAATTTTCTCCCTGTCTAATGAGTAATGGCACAAAAAGCGAAAATAGACTTATTAAAAAACTTAATAGAATCAAAATACTAATTGTTGTTGCTAATACGGGCTTTATCTTAATTCGGTTTATTAGTAGATGATTAATTGGCCTTCCAATTAAACTAATAATTCCAGCAATAATCATATAAATTATAAGGGTTTTTAATTGAAAAAGTAACCAAATTATAATACATAAGCCAGTTAGCTGCAATGCTGCCCAAAAAATTCCCTTCGTGATTTCTCTAGAATTCATTTGTTAAATATAGAAAACATCTGTGATTAAGTTATTCATAGTTTTTATTAATTAAATCTTATTTTCTAACTATCCAAAAACAAAACAAAAACTTAATATTTCAGTTTGAATTGTTTTATTAGTTATTCTTTGATTAACAAAATATGACTACCTAAAATACTAGCAGTTTCAGTTCGTAACCTTTGTTGGCCAAGACTAACAGGTATTAATTTAGCTGAAATAGCATCTTTGATTTCTTTTAAACTAAAATCTCCTTCTGGACCAATTAACAGATGAATTTGCTCACTTTCCCAATTATAGTTTTTTAATTCTATTTTTGACGATTTTCCACAATGAGCTATTAATCCTGGATGACTAATACTTTTTATATATTTTTTAAAGGTCATCATTGAATTTATTTCAGGAAGAAAAAATTGTTGTGATTGTTTAAGAGCAGAAATTGCAATTTTGATTAATCGTTCTTTTCTAATAATTTTTCTTTCTGAATGGTCACATAAAATTGGAGTTATCGAAGAAATCCCTATTTCAGTAACCTTTTCAATTAACCATTCCATCCGATCATTACTTTTCGTAGGAGCTACAGCTAAATGGATATGTTTTTTTTTATTAGAATGCTTCAAAGAAGTTATTTTTTTTGCTTCAACCTTTTGATTTAAAATAGATGTAATTTCTCCTTTCCACTCCAATCCTTTTCCATTTGTTATTGTTATTTGTGAACCAACATTTTTTCTCAAGACTTTCGATATATGTCGACTTTCTGATTTATCAAAAGTGAAATTTTGAAAATTTGCTTCTATATCGGAATCAAAAAATAACAGCATATTAAATGATTAATCGTGGTTTACAAATTTCAGTAAGTTCTCCAAATCTTTTTTTCATTAATTTATAATAAGCCGCTATACCTATCATTGCAGCATTGTCAGTAGTATATTCAACAGGTGGTAAAAAAAGATTCCATTTTTTTAAGCTAGATAGATTTTTTAATTGTTTTCTTAATTCTGAATTTGCTGAGACACCGCCACCAATTACAATCTGACTTACATTAAGATCTGCAACTATTTTTTCTATTTTGATTAAAATTATTTTGATTAATGTGTATTGCAGACTTGCACATATATCATTTAAATTTTCACTTATAAAATTTGGGGATTTTTTCTCTTGGTTTTTAATAAAATTTAAAAACGCAGTTTTAACTCCACTATAGCTTACATTATATCCCTTTAAATTTGAAATTGGGAAAGAAAACTTTTTAGAATCACCAGTTTTAGCTAATTCATCTATTTGTTGTCCAGCTGGGTATGATAATCCGATTTGTTTTCCACATTTATCAAATGCCTCTCCAATTGCATCATCAAGAGAGTTACCTATAATTTCCATGTCGAAGTAATCTTTCACATAAAGTATTTGTGTATGTCCACCTGACACGGTTATTCCAATAAAAGGGAATTTAGGAGACTCATAATTGTTGTTTTCTATAAAATGAGCTAAAAGATGTCCATGCATGTGGTGTATAGGTATAATTGGAATTTTAAGAGCTAATGACATTGATTTAGCAAAAGAACTCCCTACCAAAAGGGAACCTAATAGACCAGGACCTTGTGTGTATGCAATTGCGTTTAGATCTTTTTTATCGATATTTGCTTCATGTAAAGCTTGATTAACAATAGGTGTAATTTTTGATTGATGAGCCCTGGAAGCAAGCTCAGGAACTATACCGCCGTAGGGAGTGTGTATTGTATTTTGATTATATATACAATTTGATAATACTTCCCTATTATTGAGTACAGCAGCAGCAGTATCATCACATGATGATTCTATAGCGAGTATGAAGTTGTTTTCGATAAGTGTTAATCTTTTGTGGTTGTAACAAAAATAAATGATTGAAATCAAAAAAAAACACAAATTATTTTTAATCCTTTTAGGAGGTGTTTTTTTCTTTATTTCATTAATTCTTTTATTAATTTCATCATCATTCTTTCAGAATAAAATTATTCTTCAACTTTCACAAAAATTTACTGAAAAGACTAACCAAAAAGTATTGATTGAGAAAATAAATTTGAATTGGGACGGTTCAATAGAGTTCAGAAATTTTTATCTCGGGGATCATCATAACGATACCTTGATTTACATAAGTAAACTCAATACTTCTTTAAAAAATTTAAAAAATATTAAGAATAGGAGTTTTGAATTTTCAGATTTAGATGCACAAGGTCTTTATTTAAAAATAAAAAAATATAAGGGTGATAAGACTCATTCACTTAAAATTCTTTTAGATAAATTAAAAAAGAAAAATAATAATAAATTAAAAAGTCTTTTTGTCATAAATAAAATGTTCTTGGATAAAATGACATTTGTTTATTCAGATGAAAATATTGAAAAACAAAATCCCTTAAAATTAAATTCCTTAAAAATTAAAGCTGAAAATTTTAACTTAAAAAATGATGAATTTACACTCTCATTAATAAAAATTGAGGGTTTAATAGATAGTTCATTTAATAAAAAAATAAAGGGATCAGCTTTAGTCGGATATAAACCAGGATTAGTAAAATTAGATAATATGAAATTATCATCTGGGAAAAGTATTCTTAATGGAAATCTTATAGTAAAGGGTAAAAATAATAGTTTAAGTGATTTTAAATCAAATGCAACAATTTCTATGGAGATTCTTAAAAGCAAATTGGACCTAGCTTCATTTAATTTTGACAACAATAATAAATATCGAGATTTACCATTAACAGATTTTACTTTAAATTTAAACGGGACTTTAGAAAGCTTTATAATCGACAATTTACATTTAAAGAATAATTTTTTAGATTTTGATGGAAAAATAATTGCTAAAAAAATATTTAATGATTTTAAAAAAGAATTTAATCTAAAAACTGATTCACTTATTTTAGACCTGAGTAAATTAAAGACCTTTTCTTTTTTATCGAAAAATTTTATAAATCAAATACCCAACATATCAAAATTAAGACTAAATGGCAACACTAGTTTTAATAATAATTTTGTTGAGTTTAAAATAAATTCAAAAAATGATTGGGGACAAATAAGTTCTTTTGGAAATATTGAATTAAATAAAATCAATAAAAATAATCCAATAAAATACTTAAAAATAGCCAGTGATATGGAAGAAATTGATTTATCTATTTTTAATAGTAAAAGAAATGTTTTCTTAAATGGTAAATTTAATTTAGAAGGAAAATTTTTTGACAAAGATAAGCCTGAAGTATATTGGGATTTAGAAAATGGAATATTTTATTCAAAAGAATTTTTAATTAATAATATTAATGCTAAAGGAAGAATTGAAGAGCAAAAGTTAAGAAACACTTTAAGTATAAATTCAAAGCTTCTTCAACTGAAAAGTGATTTACTTTATGACTTTAGTAAAGAAATTCCAACCACAACATTATTGGCAAATATAAACAGGTGGGATATAAATAAATTAGGGTTTAAATTTGGAGATAATAAACAAGAATTTAGAGGAATCATTTCCTCAAATCTAAAAGGAAAAAAATTAAATGATTTAGAAGGAGAAATTAAAATCTCATCTTCCTCTATATATAACAAAAACAATACTGTTTACTTTAATCCTATCGTTATAAAGAAATATTTTGACGATCAAAAAAGTTTTTTAGAAGTATTAAATGCAGATTGTATTAATGGTTTAATTGAAGGAAATTATAGAATATCTGAGTTAGGATCTTTATTTCAAAATGTAATTCATCAGTCATATCCTTTCATTCCTGAAAAGAAGGTAACAAAAAATCAATCCCTTAAGGTTAATATAAAAATATTTAAAAAACTATTAGATGCACTTTACCCAGATTTTTCTCTAACCGGAAATATTATTTTGGATGGTGAGATTACCTCAAATTTAAGTGATAGTCAATTAACTTTAAAAACCCCTTATATAAACTACAGAGACTTTCAATTTGAAAATTTGAACTTTAGTATTAATCATACTAACAATGTGAACAACAGTAAATTCAGTGTTGATAAATTATCTCATCCATATCTTAAGAGTACAGAATTTAATCTTACAAGTAAAAAAATAAAGGATACTATTTTTTTTCAATCAAATTTTAAAAATGCTTTAAAAACAAAAGATACATTTAAACTGAATTTTTATTTCATCAAAGATTCACTAGATATATCAAATTTTGGAATCAAAAGGTCTACAATGCCAATTGGACAAAATATTTGGACCATCAATCCAAATAATAATAATAATCAAAAAATTGCTTATAATCAAAAAGAAAGGATAATAACAATACCCTCAATTGCTGCATCATCTGAATTTCAATCATTATCTATTTCAGGTGCATATTCGAGTAAAAAACAATTTGAATTTGTTTTAGATGTAAAAAACATAACACTTGAAGATGTTATTCCAAAAATGCCATCTTTTAATGTAAAAGGTAAAACGAATATTTTTTCAAAAATAAGCCGTTCTCCAAAAGATAATCAACTAAATATTAAAGCTGAAGTTTCTGATTTAATTATAAATGATCAACAATTGGGTAAGCTTGAACTTTCGTCAAATGGCAACACAAAATTAAATACTTTCAATACAGAATTAACACTAAAAAAAGGAAGAAAAAAAAATATAGCCCTTAATGGAGTTTGGCAAGGTCTAGAATCTCCAAAGATTGACTTCAATATATTATTTAAAGATCTAGAATTAAATTTTCTATCACCATTAGGAAAAAAGGCACTAAATAATATTAAGGGTTTAGTTAACGGTAAAGCTAGACTTTGGGGAGATTTTAATAATTTAAAACATGAAGGAATACTTTCGCTAAATAATGGGGGATTTTCAGTTCCTGTTTTAAACCTTGATTATGTTCTTGAAGAATCGAAAATTGATTTAAGTGATGATAGTTTTTTATTTAAGTCTATTTTAATTTCTGATGTCAACGAAAATACGTCAGCCCTTGTCAATGGAAGTTTCACTCATTCTAATTTCAATAATTGGAATGCAAATATTACTATTGACTCTGAGCGTATGTTGTTACTTAACACAAAACAAAAACCAGAATCTTTATTTTTTGGGAAGGGTTTTTTTGATGGTAAAGTTCGTTTAGAAGGTTTCACAAAAAACTTAAATATAACATTAGACGGTTCTACTGAAGTGGGGACTTCTATAAAAATCCCATGGACAGAAAACTATGGTTTATCGGATATTTCTTTTGTTAAATTTGTAAACAAAAAAAGTATAAGCAATTTTAAGCAAGAAATAGGAAATGAAGGCTTTGATGAGGTTAAGGGATTGGAGATGGATTTTAGGCTAGATGTAAATAACAAAGCTTCTATTGAAATTGTAATTGATCAAGAAACAGGAAGCTATCTAAGCGGAAGGGGGAATGGAAGTTTACTAATGGAGATCGATACAAAGGGTAAATTTAATATGTGGGGCGATTTTTCAACATATGACGGAATTTATAATTTTAAAAATCTTGGAGTAATTGATAAAAAATTTAACGTTAAACCAGGTGGAACAATTATTTGGGAAGGAGATCCATTAGATGCAAAAATGAATTTACAAGCAGTATACGAAGTTCCTGGTGGTGCAAACCCCTCAATTCTTCTTGATAACCCAGATTTCAATAAAAATATTCCTACTGAGGTATCAATAAAATTAGAAGGGAACTTGCTAAAACCAGAGGATCCAGTTTTTCAAATAAATTTTCCAAATACAAGTGGAATTGTTGCTTCAGAAATAAATTATCGTCTTGCAGACCCTCAAAGAAGTCAATTACAAGCACTTTCTTTATTATCTCAAGGAATATTTATAAATGAAGTAAGTGTTTCTATGCAGGGAATAACAAATAATTTATATCAAAAAGCCTCAGATGTAATTAGTAATTTAATTGGTGAAGAGGATGATAAATTAAAAGTAGGGATTGATTATTTACAAGGTGACAAAAGTGCATTAATTGATATTGCAACTGAAGACAGACTAGGATTTACACTATCAACACAAATAAGTGAAAAAATATTACTAAATGGAAAAATTGGGGTTCCCGTTGGGGGAGTAGAACAAACATTAATTGTCGGTAATGTACAAATAGATTTTATTTTGAATGATGAAGGCTCGCTTAAAGCAAAAGTATTTAATAAAGAAAATGAGTTTCGTTACATTGGAGACGAATTAGGATACACGCAAGGAGTAGGACTTTCATATGATGTCGATTTCAATACATTTACACAATTGATTAGAAAAATCACATCTCAAAAAGATATTTCTCAATCTGATATGAAAAATAAAAACAATTATAATGATAATCAAAATCTCATTGAGTTTATAAACAAAAATTAAATCTAAACTTCCCAAATATTTAGATAAAATTTTAACACTGGTTAGTATACTTTTGATTTAATATTTAAATTTGTCACGAAACCAAAATATGAGTAATTCAATCAAAAAAATTGGTGTTTTAACATCTGGCGGTGATGCTCCAGGAATGAATGCAGCCGTTAGAGGGGTAGTGAGAACAGCTGCTTATTATAATATTGAGGCTGCTGCAATTTTCAAAGGTTATCAGGGACTAATTGATAATGATATCAAAATGATGAACCCAAGAAGTGTAAATAATATTATCAATAAAGGAGGTACCATTTTAAAATCAGCAAGATGTTTAGAATTTCAGACTCCTGAAGGAAGAAAGAAAGCTTACAGAACTATTGTTAAAAATAAAATTGATGCTTTAGTAGTCATTGGTGGAGACGGCTCATTTACTGGCGCTATGATTTTTCAGTCTGAATTTGATTTTCCGGTAATCGGAATACCAGGAACTATAGATAATGATATTTACGGAACTTCACATACAATAGGTTATGATACTGCGCTAAATACAGTAATTGATGCCATTGATAAAATAAGAGATACAGCCATTTCACATAATCGCCTTTTCTTTGTTGAAGTAATGGGAAGAGACGCAGGACATATTGCATTAAATACTGGAATTGGTGCAGGTGCAGAAGAAATTTTAATCCCTGAAGAGAATATGGGTCTCAAACGATTATTAGAATCTTTGAGCAGGAGTGAAAAATCAGGTAAATCTTCAAGTATTGTTGTTATAGCAGAGGGAGATAAAACAGGGAAAAATGTTTTCCAAATTGCAGAATATGTTGAAAAAAATATGCCAAATTATGAAGTTCGCGTCTCAGTTTTAGGTCATATGCAACGTGGTGGAAGACCAAGTTGTTTTGATAGAGTTCTTGCCTCTAGAATGGCTGTGAAAGCAGTTGAATCTTTGGTTGAGGATAAATCAAATTTTATGGTAGGATTAAAAGAAGATGAAATGATTTTAACACCATTGGATAAAGCTATTAAGGGAAAATCAGCTATAAATAAAGATCTTGTAAGAGTATCAGATATACTCTCTTTGTAAAATTAAATTTAAATAATATGTCAATTAGAATAGGAATAAATGGTTTTGGTAGAATTGGAAGATTAGTTTTTCGTGCCGCAATGAAACAAAATGATGTTACAGTAGTAGGAATAAATGATTTACTCGATGTTAATCATTTGGCTTACCTATTAAAATACGACTCAGTTCATGGAAATTATGATGGCACTATTGAGGTTGAAGGAAATAACTTAGTTGTAGATGGGAGAACAATAAATATATCAGCTGAAAGGGATCCAAAAGCTATTGGTTGGGGAAATTTAAATACTGATGTCGTAGCTGAGTGTACAGGTATTTTTACAACTTTAGAAAAAGCACAGTCTCATATAGATGGAGGTGCAAAAAAAGTAGTGATTTCTGCTCCTTCTGCTGATGCACCGATGTTTGTTATGGGAGTAAATCATAATAATGTAAAGACTAATCAAATTATAGTTTCAAATGCCTCGTGTACAACAAATTGTCTAGCACCTATAGCTAAAGTTTTAAATGATAATTTTGAGATTGAAGAAGGATTAATGACAACTGTTCACGCTACCACAGCAACTCAATTTACAGTTGATGGACCTTCCAAGAAAGATTTTAGGGGAGGTAGAAGCTCTTTGCTCAATATAATTCCAGCATCTACAGGGGCAGCTAAAGCTGTAACCAAAGTAATACCATCTTTAGTAGGCAAACTAACAGGTATGGCGTTTCGCGTACCCACTGCTAATGTCTCAGTAGTAGATTTAACCGTGCGTTTAAAAAAGCAAACTTCATATGAAGAAATTAAATCAGTTATGTTGAAACATTCTCAAACAGATTTAAAAAATATACTTGGATATACTGAAGAAGCAGTTGTCTCTCAGGACTTTATAGGAGATATTCGTACTTCTATTTTTGATGCTGGGGCGGGTATGGAGTTAAATTCAGGATTTTTTAAGATTATTTCCTGGTATGATAATGAGTGTGGCTATTCGAATAAATTAATAGATTTGGCTAAACATATTAATAAAATATAAACCAATCAAAAATGATTTTAATTGTAGATAGCGGGTCTACAAAGACAGATTGGATCTCTGTTGATAATGATGGAAAAATTTTATTTTCTACCCAAACGTTAGGCTTAAATCCCCAGGTTTTATCAAGTGCTATTTTAAAAGAAAGAATCATAAATAATTTTGATCTTTATCAAAACAGGGAGGAAGTAACTCACTTATATTTTTATGGTGCAGGTTGTGGTGTTGAATCACCGCAACTCAGAATTCGTAAAGTATTTAATGAAATTTTCAAAAAAGCTGACATTTCCATAAAAGAAGACACTTATGCTGCTGTTTATGCTGCTTCAAAACCAGGTGAAAAGTCAATTGTTTGTATTTTGGGAACTGGATCAAATTGCACGTACTTTGATGGAAAAAATATTGAACAACGTGTAGACTCATTAGGATATGTATTAATGGACGAAGCAAGTGGAAATTTTTTCGGCAAACAATTAATTAGAAGCTACTACTTTAACGAAATGCCAAATAATTTAGCTAAAGAATTTGAAAAGGAATACGATTTAAGTCCTGATACAATTAAAGAAAATATTTATCGCAGAGAAAATCCAAATACCTATTTAGCAAGTTTTTCAAGATTTTTGATAAAGCATAAGGATAACAGTCCATTTCAAGAAATAATTAAAAATGGTTTAAAACGTTTTATTAACCATCAAATACTTCAATTTGAAAATGCACATAAAATACCAATACATTTTATTGGTTCTATAGCTTTTTTTCTTGAGAAGGAAATTAAAGATGCTTTAAAAAAAGATAATCTTAGGATGGGAAGAATAGTTCAAAGACCAATAGATGAGTTAGTTACCTATCACAAAAGATTATTAGAAACTAGTTAGTGAATAGAGTTATTTAACTGCAATCATTGAAATTTCAATTCTTACAGATTTTGGTAAGGTTTTAACAGCTACCGTTTCTCTTGCTGGCGCAGTATCATTATCAAAATAAGCACCATAAACTTGATTAACTTCACCAAAATTTTTCATGTCATCAATAAAAATTGAGCTCTTTACAACATTTTCAAAAGTCATTCCCGCCGCTTCTAGGATTGATTGTAGATTTTCCATAACTAATTGAGTTTCTTCCTTTATGGTTCCATTTAGAAGCTCCATTGAACTAGCTTTTAGTGGTATTTGTCCAGAGATGTATAAAGTATTTCCAGTTTTAACTGCTTGATTATAGGGGCCAATCGGTGCAGGTGCATTTAGCGTAGTAATTATTTCTTTTTTCACTTTATAAATTTAAATAAATTTAATGATAAAAATTGAGTTAATAAGTTCTATTCGGTAAGCTTTGTTTTTCATATTTAATATCACTTAAAAGGCCAGATTTTATTCCAATAAAAAAATTCCAAGAGGACCTATCACTAAAAGGTACCCAACTAAAATTTAGCCGCCAACTATTCAAATCTCTATTGAATCTAAGTTGTGTATATGTAAAACCTTTACCTTTAAAATCATATCCAGAAGAAAGTCCAACTTTCCATTTTGGAGTCAACTCGATATTTCCTGAAAACATTAATGAGTTATTAGTAAAATCTCTTTGTCTTCTATTATTATTGTAAGTTAATGAATAAGCAAATGTTAAGTCCCAAGGGATCTCTGTTCGATAGCTTGGATATTTAGGAACGGGTTTATCATTTTCAGCATTCATTCTTCTATCCGAAAAATCCTCTGCTCTTCCAAATAAATCATCATCCCTTCCACCACTTGAAGTAGATTCAATCATATTATAGCTCTGTGATTTTTCTTCATTATCCTCTTCATTCTCTTTACCCTTTAACTCATTACTTGTTATTGAATAATTCATATTAATGTTTGCACTTGTTAGTCGTAGAAGACCACCACCATTTAATATATTATATGTATTAATTCGAATATTATTTTCATTTAATGCGTATGGGTCAAAAGTTGCTCCAAAATTTATAGTCATTTTATCTTTTAGAAGTGAAAATCCTGATCCCATCCTAATAGGAGTCCATCTTAGAGAGTCAGCTGCAAAGTTATGAGCTGTTGAAATATTAAAATTATTCAATAGAACTACTTTTTTAAGTTCATTAGAAGTGGAGTCTTTATCATTACGAACTTTAGCTTCAAAGTTATTATTTAATCCAATAGACATACTATTTGATAAATTTCTCCCTGGAACTCCAAATAAGCTATTTTGATATCTTGTATATTCAGCTGTATTCCCTTCAGCATCAATAATATAAGTATCATAATATTGTTCAAAACTTGGACGATTTGAGTAACTAATACTTGGTCGTATTGTATGTCTAATTGATTGAATTTTTTTGTCTTCACCAAAATTAACAGTTCCATAAATTGTTGTTCCCATAGATGCACTAAAACTATATTCTCTAAAAGCACCAATCTTATTAATTGTATCTTTTTTTATAGAATTTGTTTCTATATCAAAATCATTATAATTTATCATATTTTGTGTCCAAACTTCGTTGTAATTAGCACTAGTAGAAACACTTAAATACTTTAATAATTTAAAATTTGTACTTAAAGGAATTGTATGTTTCATTCCGTATTTTGCGTTATCAAACATCATTGGGCCAAATAATTTTTCTTCGGTTGTTATTATTCTATTCTCAGCACGACCAGCGTATTGAAAATTTATATTTTGAAAAAAACCTTTTGCAGTTCCATTTTTTGGTTTAAAAGGAAATATTCTTTCCATAGTTGTTTGAAGAGTAGGGAGTGTAAGATTTACTGCTTTTGATTGAGAATTTTGAGACATGGCGGTAGTTAAAGAGACATTAACTCTTGGGTACTCTGGAAAGGATTTTGAATATGAAATAGAGGAACTTAGATTATTATTTAAAAAGTTTGGAGTATTTAATTGATTCACAGATTGCCTAAAATAGTCACTACTTCCAAAATTTACAGAAGCAGAAAATGTTGAATTAGGACTCGATTTAGGATCTTTAGAATGATTCCATCGTATATTAAATACTGTAGATTTTGAATATTCTGGTAAACCTCGGGCATTATCTATAAGATTCTCGTATCTAAAACTAAAGCTTCCGTTATATTTATATCGTTTTCTATATTTTGAATCACCTCTAAATCCGTAACTACCATTTGTATAATAATCTCCCAGTAATGATAGGTCAAAGTATTCAGATAATGCAAGATAATACCCACCATTTTGAACAGCATAACCTCTTAAGTTACTGTCATTTATAGAAGGTATTATAAATCCAGATTCCTTGTCTTGAGTAGTAGGAAAAAAGGCAAACGGTATAGCTACTGGGGTTGGAACATCTGCTATAAACATATTTGTAAATCCAGTAATTATTTTACCGCCGGGTACTATTTTTCCTTTTCTCACTTTGAAATAATAATCGATACCTTCACCTTCATCTCCTCCAATTAATTCTCCTGCTGTACTAACTCTAGCATCTTTTATAAAATAAACAGAATCGTTCTGTTTTTTTGTAATTGCAGCATAAACATCCATCCCATTTTGTGCCGATTTGGAATTCCATATTAATGCTTTTTGAGTATCAAAATTAAATCGGATTGAGTCAGGATTAACTTCATTATTTGCTTGTTTGAAGTAAGGAAATTGAACTAGTGTTGAATCAATTTCAATGCGACCAGCATTTACTTCGTTAGTTTTGTAGTCAAGTATTATTATACCAGCTCGTAGTTCGATATCTTGATAGTAAAGCTCTGCTTCGTTATATAAAATAAGCTTGTTGTCTTTCCTGTTTATGTAAACACAATCCTTAGCAGTATATTTTACCTTATCCAATAGTATTGGTTTTTTTACATTCTTATTTAGACTGTCTAAAATTCTCTCCTGTGAATCTGTTTCTCTTTTTTCCTGGCCATAGGAAAGTATTCCAATGAAAAGGAAGAAACAAGCTGTATGGTAAAACTTTGTTCGCAATGCTATAAACCCTAAATTTGTTGATAATGGTTTAAGTTTTCAAAATTAATGATAATTTTAAGTAAGCATAAAGAATTTCGACCTTATATTATCTGTATGCTGACAATCAAAAACACAATTTTAACTTCTTTATTAACACTAATATCTTTTTTTTGTGTGCCAAATTATCTTATTTCACAAGAGAAACCTTTTGTCGTTGTTCTTGATGCTGGTCACGGGGGACATGATACTGGAAATAGGGGAAATGGATACTACGAAAAAAAAATAGCTTTGAATATAGCCTTAAAAACAGGAAATAAACTAGAAAAAATAAAAGGCTTTAAAGTTATTTATACAAGAAAAACGGATGTATTCGTTGATTTAATTGAAAGAGCAAATATTGCTAATAGAGTTGACGCAGACCTATTTATTTCTATACATTGTGATGCGTTCACTTCGCCTAAGGCATATGGTGCAGGAACATTTGTCCTTGGACTTCACGAAAACGAAAGAAATTTTAAAGTAGCACAAAAGGAGAATTCAGTAATTTTTCTTGAAAAGGATTTTGAAAAAAAATATGACGGATTTAATCCAAATGATCCTCAATCTGTTATTAGTTTACTTTTAATGCAACAAACTTATTTAAACCAAAGTATAGCTGCTGCTAGTTCGTTTCAGAAGAGTTTTGTAAATAACCTTAAAAGAAAAGATAGAAAAGTAAAACAAGCTGGTTTCATTGTGCTTAAATACACCTATATGCCTAGTGTTCTGGTAGAAACAGGATTTTTAACAAACCCATCAGAGGGTGCCTATTTAAATTCGTCAAAAGGACAAGAAAACATGGCAAATGCTTTATCAAAAGCTATTATCAATTACAGAAACATCCGTGATGCTAGTTATATTGACGACAACATTGAACTTGTAGACAAACAAGTTGAAAAACAAGTTAATGTTGTGCCAAAGTCTAATATAAAATTTAAAGTTCAAATTGCAGCTAGCAAAAATAAACTTGAATTAAAACCTTATAATTTTAGTGGACTTAACTCAATCACTAGATTAAAATCAGGGAAATTATATCGTTATTATTACAGTGAAACTTCAACATACAAAAAAGCTCTAATAAAATTAAATGAAGCTAAAAGTAAAGGCTTTTCAAATTCATTTATTGTTGCATTTGACAATAATAAAATTATTTCAATAACTAAGGCACAACAACTTTTAAAATAGTACATTATTGAAATTATTTCTAAATTTGTATTTCTTAAAAACACTTTATTTTGAAGTTATCCCGTGAAATAAAAACAGCAATTCTAATTATAGGTTGCATTATAATTTTCATATTTGGTTTTAATTATTTAAAGGGGACTTCCTTATTAAGTAATGAAAAAACTATCCATGCACTTTATGATGAGGTTGAAGGTCTAGTTGTTGGAGCAAATGTTACAATAAGAGGTTTAAATGTAGGAAAAGTTAAGATTATTGATTTTAATGATGACTTTGCAAAAATTAAAGTAACATTTAGTATTCGAGATGATTTGAATTTTTCGAATAAAAGTGTAGCTCAATTATATGAGGCTGGACTAATTGGTGGTAAGGCAATAGCTATTATTCCTAAATATGACACTTCAAATATTATAAAAAATGGAGATATACTCTTTTCTGAAATAAAACCTGGATTAACTGAATTAGTTAATCAACAAATCGCTCCTTTACAAGATAAAATTGAGGGCCTGTTAACCTCAGCTGATTCTTTATTCGCAGGGATAAGTAATGTTATGAATTATGAAACACAAAATAATTTAAAAATGACTCTTGAAGGATTGGCTTCAACTATAGAAAATGTTAATATCCTTTCTTCAAATATTAATGACATTCTTAATGCAAATGAAAAAGAGTTAAAGTCAACAATTAATAATTTAAGTAAAATTTCAGGAAATCTTAATAAAATAACTGATTCTTTAAAACAAATGCCTCTCTCTTCTGCAGTTAAAAACTTTGAAGACACATCTTTGCATCTTAAGGAAATAATTGAACGTCTTAATTCAGGTGAGGGTTCTGCAGGAATGATTCTCAACGACAACAAACTGTATGATAATTTAGTAAACTCCTCAGAAGCTCTTGAGGCCCTTTTATCAGATTTAAAAAGTAACCCCAAAAAATATGTTCATTTTTCAATTTTTGGGAGAAAAGAAAAAAATAACGATAATTAATTTGATGGCTTATCTGCCAAATACTATATTTCTTTTTGTTCTAATTTTTGGTATTGGACTTTTTATTAAAAACATAAGAAGAATATTCCACAACATTAATTTGGGAAAAAAAATCAAAAGGAATGATCAATCATCAATTCGATTCAAAAGAATGTTAAAAATAGCTTTCGGGCAAACTAAAATTGTGAGTAGACCTATATCGGGTATCCTTCATCTTATTGTTTATGTTGGTTTTATATTAATAAATATTGAACTTTTGGAGATCATTTTAGATGGACTTATTGGTACTCATAGAATATTTGCACCCTATTTGGGATCATTCTATAATTTTATGATAGCATCTTTTGAAATTCTAGCATTTCTTGTTTTAGTATCAGTAATTTTATTTTGGTCAAGAAGAAATATAATTAAAATAAAGAGGTTTTGGATGCCTGAAATGAAGGGTTGGCCAAAGAAAGATGCGGATAATATTCTTTATTTTGAAATAATATTGATGATTTTATTTTTAGCAATGAATACTACCGATAGTTTATTGCAGCAAGCTGAAGTGGCAACTTACATAAAAGCTGGGAGTTTCCCTATATCACAATTTTTCACACCTCTGTTTTATGGATTTAGTATTGATTCGCTGATTATATTCGAAAGAACTTTTTGGTGGTTACATATAATTGGCATCTTAATGTTTTTAAATTATTTGTATTATTCTAAGCATTTACACATTCTTTTAGCCTTCCCTAATGTTTACTATTCTAACTTAGAAAAAAAGGGAAAATTTGATGTTAACTATAACATAAAAAATGAAGTTCAAATGATGCTTTTTCCTGAGAAATTTATTGAAGAAGAAAAATCCGAAATAATTAACAAATTTGGAGTTAGTGATATTTTTGATTTAAACAGAATGCAATTAATGAATGCATACAGTTGTACAGAATGTGGGCGTTGTAGTGAAGTATGTCCTGCTAGCCAAACAGGAAAAAAATTATCTCCTCGATCTATAATGATGAAAACTAGAGATCGTCTGGAAGAGGTTAGTAATAATATTTTAACAAATAAAGGCAGTTTTAAAAATGATGGAAAAGAACTCCTAAATGACTATATTAGTACTGAAGAATTGTGGGCTTGTACTACTTGTAATGCTTGCGTAGAAGCTTGTCCAATAGAAATAGATCCACTTTCAATAATTATGGACATGAGACAATATCTAATACTAGAAAAATCCGCAGCCCCTCAAGAACTTAATACCATGATGACAAATATTGAGAACAATGGGGCCCCTTGGCCATTTAATAATCAAGATCGTTTACAGTGGATAGACGAATAATTAAACTAATATATTATGCAAAGAGAGGAAGCAGAAAGTTATTTACACAAAAAAGTTGAAGATGGTGAACAAATAAGTCCAGTACTTCCGGAGGGAGTTAAAAACTATCTTGTTGATATAGATGGAACAATCTGTGACGATATACCCAATGAGGAACCTGAGAGAATGGCTACAGCAAAACTATATCCAGATGCTCTAAAGACACTAAATAAATGGTTTGACCAAGGACATTTGATTTGTTTTTTTACGGCTAGAATTGAGGCCCACAGAGAGGTTACTGAGAAATGGTTAAAGGATAATGGATTTAAGTACCATAGTTTATTGATGGGAAAACCTAGAGGAGGAAATTATCATTGGATTGATAATCATCTAGTAAAAGCAACAAGATATAATGGTAAATTTACCGATCTCATAGAAAAAGAGGTAACTATTGAAGTTTTTGATGATGGACAATCTCACTCTTAAAAATGAAAATAGAAGTCCCTACATTAGCAGAGCTTAAGGAAAAAAATAAAAAAGCTGAAATAGTTTTTTGGGTTGGATGTGCAGGAAGTTTTGATGAAAGAGCTAAAAAAATTACTAAAGCTTTTGTTAAAATTTTAGTAGATTCCAAAATAAGTTTTGCTGTACTAGGGTCGGAGGAAATTTGCACCGGAGATCCAGCAAAAAGATCCGGTAATGAATTTTTATTCCAAATGCAGGCTATGCAAAATATCTCCACCCTTGATAAATATGGAGTAAAAAAAATTGTAACAACATGTCCACATTGTTTTAATACTCTAAAAAACGAATATCCTCAACTTGGTGGCACTTATGAAGTACTTCATCACTCTCAATTTTTGGATGAATTAATTAAGAATAAAAAACTAAGTTTCAAAGATGGACTTTATAAAGGAAAACGAATAACATATCATGACCCTTGTTATCTTGGTCGTGCTAATCAAGTTTATGAATCACCAAGAAACTTAATTCTAAAACTCAAAGCTGAGCTAGTTGAAATGAAAAATTGTAAATCAAAGGGTTTATGCTGTGGTGCTGGAGGTGCTCAAATGTTCAAAGAGGCAGAAAAAGGGGATAAGGAGATTAATATCAAAAGAACTGAGCAAGCATTGGAAGCAAATACTGAAATAATAGCTGCTGCATGTCCTTTTTGCAATACAATGCTATCCGACGGAATTAAAAATAAGGAAATGGAAAACAAAGTAGCCCTAATGGATATAGCTGAACTTATTGCTAATGCTAAAGAATTATAATTTATGTTGGTATCCTTTGATAAATTACCACTAAATTCAAGGGTTTGGGTTTATTCATCTAATAGAAAGTTTATCCAAAAAGAAATAATCTCTATACGAAAAGATTTAGAAAATTTTTTATCTAATTGGACCTCTCATAATCAAAACTTAGAAACTGGATTTGAACTTAGGTATGATCGATTTATTATTATAGCAGTCAATCAAGAAATTAATAATGCTAGTGGTTGTTCAATTGATAATTGTGTTCGTTTTATAAAAAAGTTAGAAAATAAATATGAGGTTGATTTATTGGATAAAATGAATGTTATCTATAAACAAGACAAACATTTATATCATAAAAAACTAAATGAATTTATTAGTATGTATAAAAACAATTTAGTTTCACTAAACACTGTTGTTTTTAATAATCTAGTAAATACTGTAGGAGAATATAAGCTTAAATGGGAAGTCCCCGTGAAAGAAAGCTGGCATAATAGATTTATGAACTAAAATTTATATTATTCAAAAATGATAAAAATTTTATTTAGAATTTATTTTTTAATACCAATCACATTTTTTGGTCAGACCGATCCACTATTAGATAATGATTTAGTAGGTCAGCAAAAATGGGTAGATAGTATTTACGGTGAACTTACTTTAGATGAAAAAATTGGTCAATTATTTATGCCAATGGTATTTACTGAACGTGACAGCTCACATTTTAATGATACATATAAAATAATTAAAAAATATAAGGTAGGTGGATTAGTTTTTTCACTAGGTGGGCCTGTTGTTCAATCTCAGTGGCTTAATAATTTTCAAGAAGCTTCATCAATACCGCTACTAATTGCTATGGATGCAGAATGGGGTGTAGCTATGAGACTAGACTCTGTAAATTCTTTTCCGTGGCCAATGACTTTAGGTGCAATTAAGGATACAACACTTATTAGAAAAATAGGTAATCGGATGGGTAGACAAGAAAAGCGTTTAGGAATTCATTATAGCTTTAGCCCGGTATTAGATATAAACACCAATTCCAAAAATCCTATTATTGGTAATCGATCTTATGGTTCCTCTTCAAATCGTGTATCTAATAAGGCCTTATCGATTATGAAAGGCCATCATGAAATTGGAATTTTGACTTCAGGAAAACATTTTCCTGGACATGGGGACACTTCACAAGATTCTCATAAAACATTACCATCGATTAATTTTAGCTTGGAACGAATTAAAAATATTGAATTAGCTCCCTATAGAAAATTAATTTCTGAGGGACTATCCTCAGTTATGGTTGCTCATTTAGATGTTCCAAGTATTTCAAGGAAGGGTTTACCTACTTCTTTATCAAAAGAGGTAATTCAAAATATATTAAAAGAAGAACTTGATTTTAAAGGTTTAATTGTGACTGACGCAATGAATATGAAAGGTGTTACTGAATATTCGAAAGCAGAAAATATTGATTTAACTGCTTTTTTAGCAGGGCATGATATTATTATTATATCAAATAACATACCTAAGGGTATTAAGGCTATTAAAGACTCATATAAAAAAGGAATTATAACAGATAAAAGGTTGTCTTATTCAGTAAAAAAAATACTTAAGGCCAAATATAAAGCAGGATTGAATAGATATAGATCAGTTAACACGAAAAATTTAATTCAAGATCTAAATACAGTCGAGGATGATAATCTTATTTATGAGGCTACAGCTAAATCTTTGACATTATTAAAAAATAAGAATGGTCTTCTACCACTAAAAAAAAATAAGAACTATGGGCATTTAATTTTAGGAGATGATTTTGGAAATATCTTTAAAAATCAGATTAGTAAGTATGCAAACATAAAAAGCATTGAAGATTTTAATACCTCCAATATATTAAAGAAAACCACTAAACTAGATACAATCATTGTTAGTTTCCATCGTTCAAATAAAAATCCCTGGATGGCTTCAAATTTTTCTAAAGAAGAAGTAGAATTAGTTTCTAATCTTGCAAAACATAAAACCTTAATTCTAGATATTTTTGTAAAGCCTTATGCCCTTGAGGCATTAGAAAATATAATTGGAATAGATGCCTTAATTGTTAGTTATCAGAATAGTAAAACATCACAAAAACTAAGTGCTGAAGCAATATTTGGATCACAACAATTAGTTGGCGAACTCCCAGTAAATGTCTCTCCTTCATTCAGAGAGGGTGATGGTATTGAAATAAAATTCATTAATAGTTTTGGTTCTGCCTCTCCCTCAGAATTAGGTTTTGATTCTAAAAAAATGATCAAGATTGATGATTTATCAAAAGTTGCAATTGACTCTTTAATGACACCTGGTATGAGGGTATTAGTTGCACGAAAGGGGAAAATAGTTTATGATAAGAACTTTGGATATCATACTTATGAAAAAAAACGCCATGTGATGAAGAATGATATCTATGATTTGGCTTCACTTACAAAAATAATGGCCACATTACCACTTGTGATTAAGTCTTTTTCAAAAGGGGAAATAAATTTTGAAACTACAATTAGTGACCTTTTACCTGATTGGAAAAATACGAACAAGTCAGATATTAATTTAAAAAATATGCTTTCACACCAAGCCTATCTTTTTCCTTGGATTCCTTTTTACAAAAAAACTTTAGATTCTAGGGGTTACCCAAAAAAATCTTTTTATCAGTCCAAATCTTCAAAAAAATATTCACTGCCTGTTGTATCAAATTTATTTTTAAAAACTGATTTTGATAAGGAATTGTATAGACAAATTAAAAAAAGCACCCTATTACAAAACGAAGAGTCAAAATATTCAGATTTACCCTATTACATTCTTAAACTTTATTTTGAAAAAAAATATGATGATAAATTTGAAAATATAGTTAAAAAAAATATTTTTAAACCATTAGGTTTGAATAATTTAAGTTACCAACCATTAAAATATTTTAAAAAAGAAAATATTGTTCCTTCAGAAGTTGATAATTATTTTCGGAAAACGAAATTACAAGGTTATGTTCATGATATGGGAGCAGCAATGCAATCTGGAGTTGGTGGACATGCAGGCTTATTTGGTAATGCCTATGACGTTGCAGCAATGATGTTAATGTATCTTCAAGAAGGAAACTACAATGGTTTAAAGTTATTAGATAATAAAGTTATAGACACTTTTAATAAATCTTATTTTAAATCCAAAGGAAATAGAAGAGGTGTTGGCTTTGATAAACCACAACTAACTGGAAATCATCAATCTACTTGTGGCTGCGTTTCTGAAAAAAGCTTTGGACATTCAGGTTATACTGGAACCTATGCATGGGCTGACCCTGACAAGGAAATTATAATTGTTATTTTAGCAAACAGAACCTATCCTAATGACGATAAAACTTTTAGTGAAAAAAATATTCGTACTCGTATTCAAGAATACGTTTATGAGGCTTTAATAAATTAATTCTTTTAATGTGAATATTGCAATTGTATGTTATCCTACCTTTGGTGGAAGTGGAGTAGTTGCGACTGAGCTCGGATTGGCTTTGGCTAAAAGGGATCATAACATCCATTTTATTACATATAACTTACCTGTTCGATTAGAGGCTTTGAATGATCCTAAAATTCATTTTCACGAGGTATCAGTTCCTGACTATCCTTTATTTAAATATCAGCCTTATGAATTAGCTCTTTCTAGTAGATTAGTTGATGTTGTAAGATCTAATTCTATTGATATTCTTCATGTTCATTATGCGATACCTCACGCTTACGCAGCTTACATGGCAAAAAAAATGCTAATCGATATAGGGATTGAAATCCCTATTGTAACAACATTGCATGGAACAGATATTACTTTAGTTGGTAGTCATCCTTTTTACAATCCAGCAGTAACATTCAGTATAAATCATTCAGATAGAGTAACTGCTGTCTCTGAAAGTCTAAAAAATGACACTATTAATTTGTTTGATATTAAAAAGAAAATTGATGTAATTCCCAATTTTGTGGATATCAAGAAAATAAAAAACAAAGAAAAACCTTGTGAAAGAAATCTTTTAGCAAAAAAAGAAGAAAAGATTTTAACACATATAAGCAATTTTAGACCCTTAAAAAGAATATTCGATGTTATCTCCATTTATGAAGGAGTAGCCAAACAAGTAAAGTCAAAGTTGATGATGGTAGGTGAGGGACCAGAAAAAATAGAGGCAATTCAATATGTGAAAGAAAATAAATTAGAGGATAAAGTATTGTTTTTAGGGAACAGTAATGAAATCGATAAGATTTTGTGTTATTCAGATTTATTTCTTTTGCCTTCTGAAAAAGAAAGCTTTGGTCTTTCTGCTTTGGAAGCCATGGCAAACGGTGTACCTGTTATTTCTTCTAATGCAGGTGGGATAACAGAAGTAAACATTAACAATAAAACAGGATTTGTTTCAAAAATAGGAGATGTGAAGGATATGACTACAAATGCTTTAACTTTACTTAAAGACGAAAATTTACATCAAGTATTTAAAAAACAAGCCAGAGTACAAGCTGAATTGTTTAATTTAGAAAATGTTGTAAATCAATATGAGAGTGTTTATGTTGATGCGGTTGCCTCTATAAAATATTAGGTTAAAGTTTTCATTTTGGATGGTAAATTCTTTTTGCTTCCTTGTAGATTAACTTTCTATTGAATGTCATTTTTTTTGTTTTAAATTGAGCATATAATTCCATTTGATCAGAAAAATGTGGTGAATCTTCATGATCTGAGCTACCATAAGAAATTATAGACTCAATTTTTGGACCCTCAGGGGTGAATTTCACAAGCTCTATATAAGATTCACCACTAACCACTCTTACTTTACCGTTTTTATAATATTTAGATGACATTGCAGTAATTACATCTGGTAATCCAAAAATGGGAATTTCCTTTTCTCCTCTGACTAATTTTTGATAATCCCCAAGAGTAATATCAATAGTCTTAAAATATTTTAAGAGATATTTTTTTGTTTTACGTATAGCTTCTATTATAAAAGAAGGTGGAAAAACTTTTGGATCTGGAAGTTTTTTATAGAAAGGACGTAATTGGTCATATAATACAGCAAATGTTCCTGCTCCAACAGAATTTGATTCAGCTTTTCGATTCCATTCTTGTAATCTTTTTATTAAAACAGATATATCAGGATATTTATAAGGATCTAATCTATCAAGGTGATCAATATTCATCCAACTAAATTTATATGGTTTGGGATATTTGTTATCATATTTGATTTTTTTAAAACATTCGTAGTCAATTTTATCATATTGTTCAATTAGTTTTTTTAAACGTGTTGATCTATTATTATCATAATTTTCAAAGCCCATATCAGAGCTAAAATTTGAAGCTACGGGATTATCTTCGTTTCCTGAAGATTTAAAGGGTGAATGATTTGCATTATAAATGTAGCCTGATTTAGGCTGTAATACTTGCGGAAGGTCCTCAATTTCGTAGTTTTTAGTCCATAAAGTTTTTCTTGTATTACCTGGAACAACATTCTCCCAATCGTAACCTTTATTCCTAATTGGGATTAATCCATTTGAAATATAAAAAATAGTATCATTTTTATCAGCATAACCAATATTATAGCCTGGTAGTGCTTTCATTTTTAATGCATTATAAAACTCACTAAAATTCTTTGCTTTATTCATTAACCACCACTGATTTAATGCGCGAATTTCAAAAAGTGCAGGTGTTCTTATAGAATAATAACCAGAATTATTTTTTAGTGTTGGACCGTAAATACTTTGATAATATTTCTTTTTAATCGGGATAGAAATACCTAGAATTTTAAATCTCAAATCCGCTTTATACTTTTCTAATTTTAAATATTCATTATCAATGCGATAATGAAATTTCTTATTTGGATGCATTTCTAACTCAAAAACATCTGTCTTGTCTGGTTGATTCACTGTATGTGCCCATGCTAAATTTTCATTTGCTCCTATCAAAATATTTGGACTACCTGCAAAAAGAGCACCAATTATATTGGTTCCTTCATCACTACATAAATGTGCTTCATACCATGAAACTGGTCCGTCTAGTGGTTGATGTGTGTTTATAGCGAGGTAAGTATTACCATCTTTGGTTTTGGTACTATTAAATCCAAAAGTATTTGATCCTCTGTATTGCTCTTCATTTGGCTGAACAATCGAAAGTTTATTGTTTACAATTTTTGAAACCCACTGATCTCCTTTTGATGAGACATATAATTGAAGTTGCGCATACCGAATCATTTTTTTTTCAGTCAAAGGAAAAAGCTCATTGACTAGAATTTCTTTCGGATGTTCAACTGCATAACGATTTATTCCTGCAGCATATGCATTTATAATTAGTTTATATTCAGGGCTAATTTCTGATTCATATTTTTCCTCAAATAATTTATCTGATCCAATAAATTGTGACAAGAAATCTACACCAATACCTTTATTTCCAATATATTTTGACAGCAAGTTATTACCTGCTAAAAATCCAATTTGAATAGTTTTAAAATCATCTTCAGCATGTGCCCAAGCTAAACCATAAGATACTTCAGCATCAGTCTTCGCAAAAATGTGTGGAACACCATATTTGTCTCTAACAATATCAATTTTATCTGGCTTTATCTGCGAAAATAATGGGAATAATTTTAATACGCTGAGAATAGATAGAACAAGAAAATTTTTCACTTCAATTTTTATTTCAAGGTATAATTTTATACTGAATATGAAGTTAGACAAAAAAGAAAAATCTTTATATTGAATTTTAATTCTTATATAAATGAAAAAAGTATTATTGATTTTTATTTTGACTGTAAATAATATTACGGCTCAAATTGAACTATTTAATGGTAAAAATTTAGATGGTTGGAAGATCCACGGGACTGAACTCTGGTATGTTGAAGATGGACTTTTAGTATGTGAGAGTGGTCCAGATAAAGAATATGGATATTTGTCTACAAATGAGTTCTATGATGATTTTGAATTAACACTGGAATTTAAACAAGAAGCTAATGGGAACAGCGGAGTATTTATTCGTTCAACAGTTGATGGAACAAAAGTTAGTGGTTGGCAGGTTGAAGTTGCTCCACCTGGCAGTAATACTGGAGGTGTTTATGAATCCTATGGAAGAGGCTGGTTAATAAAGCCAGAAGAAGAAAAAGATAAGGCTCTAAAAATGGGAGAATGGAATAATATGCGTATCAGAGTAAAAGGTGATAAAATAAAAAGTTGGTTGAATGGAACACAAATGATAAGCCTAAAAGATAAAAAAATAGGCCAAGGCAAGGGCTCGATAGCTTTGCAAATTCATGATGGAGGTGGAATTAAAGTGCGTTGGCGAAACCTTGTTGTTACTCAACTATAATTATAAAGTATCAATTGCCTTAGCTAACTGGAAGTCTTTTTGAGAAATTCCCTTGACATCATGAGTTGTTAGCTGTATTAATAATGACTTAAAATTACTCGTTAGTTTTGGATGATGGTCTTGTTTTTCAGCAATAATAGCTACTTTATTGATGAATTCAATAGAATCTAAATATTTTGAAAACTCAATTTCACGTTCTAAATAACCATTATTATGTACCCATTTAGAGACCTTTGATAAGTTATCTAATATTTCTTTTTCATCTAAAGCATTCATCACAAAAAATTTATTATTTCTATTCACATGTTCCTTTCGAGTAATTTAAAATACCATTACTACTTGCAAAACAATCATTAGAATATGTATTACCATCACATCCACAAACAGGATCATAAATCATATAACAAACTCTAAACTCGTCTATTAAAGACTCATCGATGCACATTTCCTCTTGTTCTATCTCTTTGTCATTGCAAAAGGAGAATGAAATGATAAAAAAAAATAATAAAACAGAATAGATGAATTTCTTTTTAAACATTAATTTAAGATCGAGCGAGAGATTTCATAGCATCAATAAATGTGTCTAATTCATTTTCATTAGTAAATATATTTGGGGTTATTCTACAACCTTTAACATTTGCATAATCGATAGCAACAGTAAAAATTCCAAATTCTTCATAAAGTCTATTTGCTAAAGTTTCTGGCTTCATATTTTTTAGCCCTACATTTCCAATACCACAACTTCTTTGAGGATCAAATGGAGTATTAATTACAATGTTAGACTCGTTTTTAAGAGCATTTTGCCAATAGGTTTTTAA
>Ga0160423_10000333_pt1 | contig 37763 bp, 56 predicted proteins | sample CRUFie14St8metaG_FD_108191 | JGI IMG/M metagenome (GOLD analysis project Ga0160423, IMG submission 108191) | Marine microbial communities from the Costa Rica Dome - CRUD Field 142mm St8 metaG | ecosystem: Environmental > Aquatic > Marine > Oceanic > Photic zone | place: Costa Rica: the Eastern...
AGCATGACCTCTACGGGGAGGACTGTCGCTCTTGAGAGAAAAAAGGAAATCAATCAAGTTCGTCAGTGCTTCTTTCCTCCCATCGTCTCCTGGTGGTCTGTAGATGATGTGGCTCGCACGCATAGTCATGTGAAACCTAAACTCTTCCAAAGTTCTCGCCACAGCTCCGAACGGTAGAATTGAATTGTCGTGCTTGGTATCTACGAAGATGTGTACTGGGTTCTTCCGCAGATCAAACACAGGTTCGAGGAAAAGAGACAGTGCAGCAGTTGTTTTCCCATACTGGGTTTGTCCTACAATTACGGTATGTCCAGTCTTCAAAGCCTTGAGAAGTGGCTTCATCGATGTGACCAGTTTTGGTTCTTTGGTGACTATAGTAGCAACAAGAACAACAAGGACAACACAAATCCATATCTCCAGCACAAGCCTCACCTCTTGCGCCTTCTTCTCCCATTACCAGTCAGTTTCGAGCGAATGTCCGAGGTCGAATGCCCTACAACCGATTCCAAGTAGGTGACAATGAGGTTGCTCAAACTGCGGTTTTCGTTCTCTGCCCGAGAACGAATCAGGTCGAGAAGGGGCTTCGGTAAGCGCAATGTGAGAGTTTCTGACTCAATCTTGGCTTCCTTTTCTGCCTTCGCCATGGTCACACCGAAGGTTCTCAACCCTTTGGACTTTCCCCGCAATTGGTTCAATTACAAATGAACACGATTGATGCTGGTTGTGGTTTGTATGGTTTCAACTCGCTTATATCGGACAGGCCTTTCAGGTTGATTCAATGGCGGAAACAAACCTCATTCTGGTCAATCCGCCAAAAAACTCCAAAAGAGGGAAGAAAATGGCAGCAAGAAAAGGTACAAAGGCTTCAAGATCAGCAGCGGCAAAGAAAGCAGCCGCAACGAGAAAGAGAAACGCAGCAAAGCGCTCCGCAGCAGCAAAGAAAGCAGCAGCAACCAGAAAGCGCAATGCAAAGCGCAAGCCGGCTACCCGCCGCAAAGCATCTTCCAAGAGAAGCACCAAGGCTTCTCGCTCCGCAGCAGCCAAGAAGGCAGCAGCGACCAGACGCAGAAACAAGGCGTCCAGGTCTCGTGCAGCCAAGAAAGCAGCAGCAACCAGAAAGCGCAACTCTCGAAAAGCGTCTTCCAAGAGAAAAGCATCTTCCAAGCGCAAAGGCACCAAAGCTTCCCGAAGTGCCGCAGCCAAGAAAGCATGGAGAACTCGCAGAAGAAACGCTGCAAAGAGATCCTCCGCAGCAAAGAGAGGCGCATCCAAGCGCAGAGCATCCACCAAGCGCAGAACTTCCAAGCGCAAGGCATCTACCAAGCGCAGAGGCACCAAGGCTTCTCGCTCCGCAGCAGCCAAGAAAGCATGGAGAACTCGCAGAAGAAACGCTGGCAAGCGCAGAGCATCTACCAAGCGCAGAAGATCCCGCAGAAAGTCTCGAGCAGTCTCTGTCACGAAGACCAAGAAACTGGGCAAGTCCTTCACTGACGCAATGATGAATGGCGCACAAATGCTTCCAGCCGCTCTCGGTGGCGCTGCAGCAGCCTTCATCGCATTCGGTGCATACGAGGCCATCAAGCCTTACGCATGGGACAGAATGAACTTGACCGGCCCTGGTGGCTACATCGCATCTGCAGTGGACATGATCCCTATCGGAAGCATGAATGTCAAGGCTGACCTGACGAACTTTGCTGAGAAGTCCCTTGCTTTGGGAACCATCGGTGGACTTGCTTACCTTGCTTCCTCGAAGAAAGCATTGGGCATGGTCGACGCAAAGTTGGCTCAAGGAGCTGTTGGTCTTGCATCTGTCATCTACGCTGTGCAATTCCTTGGTGAGATTCAAACCCTCAACCTTGGAAATGTCTTCGGCAACCTTGCTCAAGGAAGAGTCGGAAACGCACGCAACGCCTTCGCCTCCAACCCTGGTGGCAACGCTGGTGCTCTCGGCATGACGAACAACGCTCTTGCAAACAACGCTGTGTTCCGTGGCGCTCACAACAACATGGGTGGAATGCACAACATGGCTGGAATGCACAACTACAGCATGGGTGGAGCACACAACCAATTGCAGACTGCGAACACCGCTGCTCTTCAAAGAGGAACCGGACGATCCGCTTTCTTTGGAACCAAGAGCCTTGGCGCTTCTCGTGTGAACCTCTTCTGAGCCTCACGAACTTTGTGAGGTGAAGAGATGGCTAAGCGAGGAAAGAAATTGCTCAAGAGTTTGAATCCATTGACAATGGTCAAGAAAGGCTCAGGCAAAGTCAAGAAATCTGCGACGGTCAAAAACCTCAAGTCCTACGGCAAGGTTGCAATCGCACTCGGAACAGCAGGTGCTGGATACGCAGTGTTGAATGAAACCGTCAGAGGAGCAACGAGGGCGTTTGCCCCTACAGCAGCACCCATGCTCGAATGGAACTACTCAAACACCGAAGTGGGATTGGCAGCACAAACACTGCTTTTCACCGGAGCTTCAAGTATGGCAGCGAAAGTGTTGAAAGATCTCAATGTCTTGAACACCAAAGAAGCAAAGGTCGCTGCTACTGCTGGGATGGGCTTTGCAGTAGGTAGACACCTAACTGGTACTTCTTTGTTCGACATTGGTAAGAGATTCGATTACTTGATGGATGGAGAAATTGGCTCAGCAATCAAACCCGGTCCAGGGCCTGCGGTCACAACTCCAGCAAATGCAGCAGCAGCCTCGCAGATCCTCACAAGAACCACGAATGATGCCATGAATGTTTCAAACGCATACCTGCAGAACAGAGTTTCTCGAGGAGTTCCGTACACCAACCAAGGTTTGAACCAGAAAAGAGTAGTAGTCGGCAACGAGAATTACGGATACCGATACCCTTCTTCACTTGAATCACCATTCACTGCACTCGCTGAGTACATTTGAGGTGATTGATTGCAGTTGAAGAGGATTCTTACAAACCCACATTGTACTGCAGGCACCTTAGGCCATCATTGCGCTCCTGGAACATTGGGATTCCACCACGGAACGATGGGATTGACAAACCAAGAATCTGCAGTGATCAATCAAGTAGCAGGGCAACTCAACAAAGCATCTCAAATGCACAAGGGGCAAGCCCAGAAACTTCGTAACCTTGGTTTTACACCGAATGCGAAAAACTTGGTTGAAAATTACGAGCCAACAAACCAAGAAATGTCTTGGTTCAGGGGGAAAGCAAAGAATTTGCACAACTCCCTACATGCAAACAAAGCATCTCAAATGCACAATCTTGGGTATGCCAACTTCGGAAACACCATCAGCGGTAAATCCGCAAGCCTTGCACTTTCCGGCGCTGTCATTGGAAACACCTTGATTGCGAGAACACTTGGAACAAAATGGTTGGATTCCCTTGATGTGGGCTTCATGACTGCGGGGTTAGCAACCGCAATCGCAGGTGGGTTTACGATTGCAAACGGAATTCCTGATGAAGATGTGACGAAACTTGCTGCAGGCGGAGCCCTCATGGGTCTTGGCCTGTTTTACATCGGTGTCGGAAAGTAGGTGTTTTGATGCCACGCAACGCATTCACTGAGGGTGCAAGGAGCATTCCTCCTACTACATTGATTCATTTACTTCGTCGTCTCTTCTCTCGAGGTTCTTCGAAGTGATTCATTTCAGAAATCTGATCATGCACGATGCAGATTTGACAGATTTCCTTCTCGGGGTGTAGGAACTTCACCCATTCCTTACAGCGTTTGCATTGATGCAATCTTTCACTTCCGAGACAACTGCTTGAGTTCATCGAGTTCTTCCTGTGTTCGAAGAGCCTCGGTTGAGGGTGCAACGGGTTGTGTTGTAATCGAGATGTCCAGGCATAGGCCAGCAGTAGCGAGTACGAGCGCCCACGCGAATACGGATTCCTGTAGGAAAGCCAGTAAAACAAGGGCGATCACCATCAGAAATGCAAGGGTCAAACGCACCCACCGCAAAATCAAACCTCCACGACATCTTGGTATTCCACCTCAATTTGGGCGTTGTCCAGTAGTCCTGGACGGAGAGTCGTGAGTTTCTTCACAAGTTCGATGACTCGAAGTGCATCAACGGGGCTAAACACCCAGAAAATCGTCACAGCACCTGCAGACCTCTTTGTCTGTCCTTCCTCTGACACTTCGATGATTTCCATTTCATGTCCATCGAGGTTTCCTTCAAACTCAGTTGAATTCGCCTGCAGGTTGTTCAGCCATTGCCAAGCATCTTCTGTGCCCTCGCACATCTTACGAACAGAGACGACCCAGTTTGGATCTTCTCCTGGTTCTGGTTCGTACTCAATGACAATGAGATCTGTTCCATCGCATTCCTCGCACTGTTCATTGATCAAACCTGTGATGTGATTGCACAGTTTACATTTCTTCGCACGAATCTTCACCATCAGCTCCCCCCCAACTGCCTGCGTATCGCATCATCTGCTGCTTTTCTCCGCATGGCTTCGTTGGCGTGCTGTGCTTCCTTGAGAGCAAGGTTCTCGAAAGCAAGAGAACGAAGAGCCGTAGATAGTCCCGGCAAGCCCATTCTGTCTGCGTAGTCCTTGAGTCGTCTCTTTTCCTCGGCACTAAGCCTTGTCCTGACAGTAGTGGCTGTCTTGGTGGCCTCGTTCGCCATATACAGGGTCAAGTCTCTCAGCCGTTTAGGGATAACCCAATTGAGGAATTGTGCTTCTTCGTTCTGGCGCTTCTGATTTCGTGTACCATTTGTAGGCGTTTGTAGCGTAGTGTGGCTTTTGAAGCCACGACCGCTTATATCCCCCACCGTGATGGGGAGGTCAGCGCAAACCAACAAAAGCGCCACAAAACACATGGAAGTGAAAAAATGCAATGGACAGTTTACTGGGACAGACCTCAAGCTCTAATCAACGACTACCTCGAATCGATCAACGGATTCGTCTCCTACGCTTACCCCAATTGGGGTAGCAGCAACAGAGGAGTACATGCCAAAGGTGAGTACGGAACCGCATCACTCAGAAGTGGACACATGGGGCTTTTGGACACGCAAGGCCGATGGATTTTGCCACAAGACACCGAGCGCAACGGCGAAACTGACACCGGTACTGGCGGCTCTGACGCAAAAGGCTGGATCAGCAAAGGAATTTCAGTAAAAACCCTGGAAGAAGCCTACTACATGTTCACTGGACTGCAGTACAACACCTCTCCAATCCGAATCACTGAAACTCAATTCGCAATTGCTGGAATCACCACGCCGGTCCACTCGCATTTGATTCTTTCAGTCTTGGAGGAACCGTTCTGCTACATGTCCGAACCACTTGTCATCGAACCTGAGAAACTTGTGGACTGGAACCTTCGCAGCACACTTGGCAGCAGCACCCTTCAAGGAGAATCTCTGAGAATCCTTGGAATGGTCGTTGGCCAACATCATTCTCTCATCCAGCAGACTTTCAACATCCAGGAGCTTCAGTGAGGTCCTCCTTGCATTGATAAACAGGAGGATCTAACATGGCAATTGATTTGACAGACGCATTTACCATCGGCGGGCTTGACCCAGGCCGAGGCAACGGCGTCAAGATTTTGATGATGTCCGGCGAACTCGTCGGCCTTGATGGAAACGGCATCTACTCAATCGATGCTGACGGAACTGTTACCGAATCCGGTGGCGGCGATGCTGCTGACCTGTCTTTGACTCATGGAGCCGGCAAAATCACTGTCACCAACTACGACGCAAACGGCACCGGTACAGGTGTTGAGGGCGCAGTCGCAGAAATCGAATTCGCTTTCGGCAGTGCAGCATTGTCTGTCGCAAACGGCGGAATTGAAATCATCGGTGCAGTCGCAAACGGCGGACTTGACATTGCTGGTGGAACAGTTGGTTCCGCTGCAGTTGATCACCTCTGCCCAGTGAGTCTTCAATCGATTTCTGGAAACGCTGTAAAGTTCGCAATCGGAGCTCCATATGAGAACGAAGGCGGAGCCCAGGTTTCCATCTCTGATGCAACAATCTTGAAATTCACTGTGATCGCTTTCGCAAAGGGCGGAGTCACCGGCAACTGAGGTGACTAAGCATGGCATTGGATTTACTTGAAGCAGCAAGCGTTGGAGGACTTGACCTCGGAAGAGGCAACGATGTACAACTGGTAATGATGACTGGTGAAATCACCGGACTCGCATCTGCTGGAATGTCAGGAGTTCGAGTCGCTGGTGCAGTTTCACTTCCCGCAACAAGCATCACAGTCGACACTACAGACGCAACCACCAAAATCACTGTTGGAGACAGGCTCTTCAAATCCGAAAACGCTGATGGAACTGCATTCGCAGAAGTCGGCGTAGTCACCAGTGTTGGCGCAACGACAATTGGCATTTCTGCCGGTCTTGCAGTTGCCCTGGGCGACAACGACGAATTGTTTGTTGCTTCTGAATACGACATTGACGCAGACGGAACAGTCACGCTCGGTGGCAACCCACTAAGCGCTGCTACTACAGATTTGGTCTTGACTCAAGGCGCAGGCCAAATCGTCGTCAAAGGCGTGAACCTTGACTCGACAACTGCTGCCGCAGACATTGATCGTGGCGGTATCGGCCTTACAATGGAATTCACTTTCGGGAAAAGCTTCAGTGCAACCGACAGTCTCAACATCATCGGGGCAGTTGGCGACTTTGGTTGGGACCAGACTGGAGGAACCGTTGGCAGTGCTGTCGTATCCCATGTAGGATTCGGCTCCTGTGCCGCAATCAGTGGCAACAAAGTTGAGTTCCATGTCGGTCTCCCATATGGGCCCGAGGGTGCCAGCGAAGTCGAAATCATTGACGGTTCAGTTTTGAAATTCAGCATCCTGGCAGTTGCGAAATCTGACGGGGTCTGATCACATGGATGGTTGGAGAGGAAGTCGTCTCGGCTACGCTGGGGGAAGGACTGGATACTTCGGGGCTTACTCGAACAAGTCTGGATTCTTTGGCACCGGCATGGGTCAATCCAACAGCAACATGTACAACCGCATGAGATTCACAAGAGACACCACAACGAACTTCGTGGCTGGTCTTGGATTGGTCGCTGGCCTTTACATGCTCGCAGACTACCGTGGAAGGAACAAACTCCTGAAGCAAATCAAGAAAGCACCAGTTGTCAAGCAAGTATCCCAAGGCACGAAGAAGGTAGTTGATGGAACGACCAAGGCTACTGGAATCGACAAGATCATGGGATGATGAAGAATGCAAACCAATGCGTATGAACAGGTACTGCGTGGACACCAGTCTGTGCAACCTCTACGCAATGATGCTCTTCGAGGCTTTGGAGACACCAAGCACTTCGGTATCCCTGCAGTTGTTCTCGCAGTCGCCTTAGGCGTGTATGCATATTCAAGTGACATCGGATTGAAATCAATTCGAGACAACAAACTTCTGCTGACTGGCGGTGCATTTCTCACCGGTTGGCTTGCCGGAGGTGGCGCAATCAATTACTGATATTCCCTGCTTACACACACATAGGGGAGGACGAAAACAATGGCAAGAGTAAATTTTGGAAGAACACCAACTGTACGGGGCTACAACCCACTGGCGAACACACTGAAACCTGGACATGTGATCCAGCTTCGAGGAGAATTCTACCTCGTTGACGCTGTCGAAGGATTGACCTTTGACATCGTTTGCACAGCAAACGGAAACACATCAGGTACGGAAATCTCCGCAGGCTACGATAGCGGATATTTCCAAGATGCGGACCTTGAACCGTACAGAAACCACCTGTACTGTCTTGTTCCTTCGCTTCCTGGGCAACCCAAGTTCATTTCCCGCTCCGGCGGCTACGATGGTGTCGGATTCCCAAACGATGAAACGAATGTCACGCTTTCCGCTGCTCTCCGTTCGATTGGTGGAGCTTCGAGAACGATGGTTGGTCTCATCAGCCCTCGTTTGTATTTGAAACACCCTGCAGGCGTTCCACGCTGGCACGCTGACGAGAGCCCTGAGAACGACAAGACTGGTTTCTTGGATTGCACTGTTAGCCCTCACGAAGATCCAAACCCGAACTTCGCCATCTGGATTGAAAGTGGCGAAAACCAACTGCCTCAATTTAGGCTCGTCAATACAACGGGAGAGGTCATCTTCAACCCTGTCGTCCACCTTCAAGGATTCAAGTGCCGATTGAAGCACATGTCCAAGGGTGATGTCGAGGCTGCACGCAGAGCAAACGGTGGAAAGTTCGTCTACAAGGTGATCAAGCCACAAGGTCTGCCTCACGCTGGTTCAATGGCTGCTGACTACGACCCATCTCAATGAGGGGGTCTGAAGCGTGGTAAACAGCCAACCCTTCAAGGAATTGGGCGGAAGTAAACCCGCGAACCAACTTCCTTCGTCTGAACCGTTTGGACGCCCTCCTGGTCCGTTTGGAGAGCCATCTCCTCAAGAGTACCAACCAGGCGAACTTGTGATGCTTGGACAGGGTTTGTACCGTGTAAAAGCAGTAGAATCGCTTTCAATGAACTTCCACATGGGAATGCAAGGAACCATCGGCACAGGATCAAGCGGAACAACACTTGTGATTGACATCGATGAATCGGATGCAGCATTTGGGAGCACGACAAATGGTTTCCAATTACCTGCAGGTACGAAAATCATCTGCGGAGAGCAAGGCTTCAACAATCCAAACCAAACATTGACTCTTGCTTCGAGAGCAGAGTTCGGAAGAGCCGTGGGAACAGTCACAGTCTCAAACACAGCAACCAACGGCAAACTCCTCACAATCATTTCTGCAGATGGAACTTCCAAAGCCTACACTGCTGCTGCTGCCGAAGACTTGACTTCCGACCCCTGTAAATTCAAATCAAGCGGTTCAAAGCAACTTGTCGCTGAATCAATCGTGAACTGTATCAACGATGTTGAAGGCGGACACGGTGGAAAAATCAAGGCAGAACTGGATTTGACCGGAACCGACCCTGTCATTCGACTTGTTCAATTGACTCCCGGTACTGACGGAAATACGACGATTACAACCAACGAAGCAAACATCTCTGTTTCTTCCTTCACTGGGGGCAAGGTTGGTACGATCAACGCAACAACCGTAGAATCACTTGTAAGGCCTGTAGGAGAAGAAGTCACCGTACTCTTCCTACCTACGGCTACCTTCAATGGCGGTTCATCTTACTTGCTCGATAAGAGGACCTTTGGCATCTTGGAAAGTCCAGACAGTCGCAAGGTCATCTACGATGTGACATGGGGGATTTCCATGCATCCAAAGTACATCGGTGCTGACGGAGACTCCACAAACGCAGGCATCTCTGGTTTTGATTTAGAGGACTCCACAACGCAATCTCAGCATAGTGCTGCAGGTGGTGCTCAAGACTTGATTGACAACAACGGAAGTGCATTCAGACTTGATGGCCTTGGTGCTCACACGGATGCCAGTAGCGACACCTATGACAGCCTCACAATCGGTTTGTCCGGACACGGAGCTGGTGGATACGGGTATGGATTTGGAACAGCCTTCAACGGCATGACAAGTCCCAAGATTCGAGTCTTCCAACCAAGAGGAAAGGTTCGATTTGCCGTAGACCAATCATCGGGTTCTGACAATGTGGACAAAGCAGGTTGGATTACTGCAGACCAAACTCCAATCACAAGTCCAAACCCTGCTTACAGGCTCGTCACGGGCTCAGGAGGCAATGACAGCACACTTCCATTCTTCCAACTGCTTCAAGACATTGACGAAGACCTTCGAGACCCAAGAATTCTCATTTGTGGTTTCAAGTACTTGCTTGCAGAGGTTTCAGAGGGCGAAGTTCGAGAAATGATTCGTCGCTCGGGCAGATTCAACTACAAAATCATTCAAGACCCAGGGCAGATGTCTGGATTGGCTGATGGAGTCACTGGACCGACAGAAGGTTGGAAATCTCTTGTTGAAAGCCAACGGGGACGAAAGATGTCCTTCGAAGACTACAAGCGAGCAACCGAGAAAATTACCGATCAATCGATGAACATGCTTTATGGTACGAGGTCCTCCGATGCACAAAGGCGGACTTCTGACCCGAGAAGACGCCACAGGGGGATGTAAGGATGACAGAAGAACTTCCAGATGGCGTAAGCACCGTTGTGAACGAATCACAAGACTCAGACGAAATCATGTTGCTTCCGTCAAACTTGTTTGACCAGAACATAGACCGTCAAATCAGAGATCCACGCAACATCACTGAAAGAAGAAGAGGATTGACTGTAGGGGCAAATTCAAAACTTCGCGTAATCGACCAACTTGAAGCAGGTAGGATGGACTACATGATCATGAAAGTAAATCGGTATCTTGCAGACGGCTCTGAGGGCGCTGACCCAGGAGACCTTGCAATCTTCCTTCAACTGGATGGATTTGCACAAGGCGGTTTTGAATCAATCTACGATCCTGTTCTTGGCGGTTCCGTGACAGGTATCAAACTTTCAACCATCAGCGAACTACAACTGCCTGAGCAAATGGGCATGTTCTACTTGACGGTAGACCAAACCAATACCAAGGTCGTTGTGTTCCGAGGCCGAGCCGGTTATGCACACAGGTTCCGTCTCGAGGTTATGAACACGAACGCCTCTTCGAGCATCTTCATCGAATTCGTTGAAGTCGCAAGAGCCCGTAGAACTGCGAAAGAAGGAGGAGCGAACACTTCTGGTTCAAACCTCGACCAAATGGGGTACTGAGGTGATTGAATGACAGCAACAAACAGTCAATCCGACAATGCTGTATTCGGCACCTTTGTTCACTACGCTGGAACAGGGTATCAGATGGATGGGGATCACACAACAGGTTCAACATCAATTGCTTTGAAAACTGGAACAAGATCGTTGAGCAAAGGGCAAACAGGTAAGTTTGCAACAGACAGCACAATCTACACAATCGTTTCAATCGACGCTGCAACTTCAAGCGACACCAACGACATTACAGGAAAAGGAATCCATGGTGTGGCCGTGACCTCAATTACGATTTCCCCTGCACTTGCGGGTTCTCTTGGAGACAACACCGCATTTACGCCAATTGCAAATGCAGGGCAAGTCCTTCCTCCATACGAAGTCACAGACAGCGTGGTCGTGTTGGCTGATGCAGACAATGCTGCAGCAATCTTTGTCGGCAACAGCGGAGTCACAACAGCGCACGGATTCAAACTTGCGGCTGGAGCTTCAATCGAAGTCAAATGTACAAACGCATCGAACATCTACATCATCGGAACCGCTGATGATCATGTCTACTTAACCGGGAGTTGAGCACTTGAGCAAGTACAACAGCGGTGCAACAGGTAGTGGTGGCGGTGGTAGCGTTGCAGACGCAGACGAAACCACCAAAGGAAAAATCGAAATCGCAACCTCAAGCGAGGTTCAAACTGGTACTGACAACACTCGAGCGGTCACGCCCGCAGGCCTGCAGGCCTGTACGGCCACTGTGACCAGGGCTGGAGTTGTTGAACTTGCAACGACCGCAGAAGCAGACGCGGGCACGGACAGCGCCCGAGCAACAACTCCTGAAGGAGTTGCCTCCTTTGTTTTGACGAAAATCAATGCTTTGGTGCTTGTTACCACAAGTACGATTCTCGAAGCAGAACAGTCGGGATCAGTCGTGTATCATACTGCGGGTTCAATCACATTACCGGACGGTTGTCCAGCCGGTACAAATTTCACAATCATCAACAACACATCAGCACAAGTGACGGTTGGACTCAACTCGAATGGTGTGGTTGTTTCTGGATTGCCAAACAATGTAATTGACGACCACATGTCGAAAACATTTGTCTGCGTAGCGTTAGGAAGTGGTGCATCCACATGGGCAATCATCGGGTGATGCTTGATGTTTGGTGCCCTCAAAAACTCAAGGCCTCGGCTTTTGAAAACCTACAGAAACAAATTCCCTTCTCTTCGGGTAGAGGTTGTTGAACGGTTTACAAATGCATTCAATTGCATCGCGTGGACTATCGGTGTTCGAGATCGTTGGGTGTGGAATGAAGTCGACATGAATGCTGATGGTGAAGCTTCCTATGGGGAATTCATTGCGTTCTACAGAAAACACGGTTTTGTTCCGACCCCCTATGAATCAGAAGCAGTTGTCGCAATTTTCGGCTTTCGTTCAATTACTGGAAAAATCAGCATCAAACATGGGGCAAGAAGGGAGAAATTGACTGGTTTCTGGCTTTCCAAGATGGGTCAGGGTGGAATTATCCGGCACGAGGGACTTGATGTGTTCGCAGACAGTCCGTATGGAGATTTGATTTTAATGTTCAAGGAGGCGTAAATGCCAATCAACATCGCACACAATGGAGCCGTTTCCGACCGTTCCAAAAGGGAAGGCCCCGGTGCAATATCATTTTCCTTCACCGGAGTCTCCATCATGGCAATGGGGAACAGTGGTCCGCTTGATCTTGGTGCTGGCGTCGGTTTCGAGGCGAAAATTGGACCAGGACAGACGCTTGGCGTTGATCCCATCTTGGGCACCAGTACACCAACCAATGCAGTAAGCATCGGTGCATTGGGCGGTCCAGGCGTAGGGTTTCTAAATTTCACATTTCACATGCTCGGAGACGGCGGCCTTGGTTCGAAAAGAACAACCCAGTACAAAACTTTCGGAATCACAACGGCAACCGAGTATGATGGTGATCCGCTTTCTTCACAACTGGAATTCCTCACCTCGCACCAAAACCCAGCCAACCCATACCTCAATCAATTCATTGACGGGATAGAGGGGGAGGTAAGGCACTCGATTGGTCGTTGGGGCAATGAAGATTTTGGAAATGAGTACCAGTCCACATTCCCAAGACCCGGAGGTTCCCAAATCTCGCGCGGGGATCCTCCTTTCGAAACGAACTTTGGAGTTAGAGACGATTTCATCATCTTTTGCGATGCTATTTCCGAGGGTGGGCAAAGTGATGCTACTGGCATTTTCAGAATCAACCGAGGCGGTCTGGTTGTGTTCGATGAATTCACGGGACAATACCTGGAAGTACCTACAAACGACTTCGAATTCTCAATCAAAGTGGTGACATAATGCCGATAAACACGGCACATAATGGGGCTGTTTCTGACCGCTCAAAACCTGCAGTTTCCTTCACCATCGATCACATCATCGTTACAGCCCACGATGCTGGTGGCAACACAATCTCTCAGAATGTCACAAACGGTGGAACCGCAGGTGATGGTTCCCCGTCAAACCCCGTATTGCCTTTCGGTGTAGTTGGCATTGACCAAGGAGGGTTCATTACGATGGAAGTAGCAATTACATTTGGTGACACGGGCGGGTCAAAAAGACCAGCAGGGGGCTCGTTGGTAATGCTAACCGTAGACGAGTATGAATTTGAAGGCCCACCTGGCCAAGTCGTTCAAATGCTGACTCATCATGAAAACCCCAACCATCCAAATGCGGGAATTGATGAAATGGTCGGTTCAATCGGCTTCTTTCAGGATGCCCAGGGTGGTGCCTACGGTTGGGATGCCCCGTATTATGTGCCATTTCCAAGGGGAGGAGGTTCTCCCGCACTTGCGGGGGCACAGGGCCAATTTCCGATTCCAGATATGCTGATGATTACCGCAGAAGAAATCTTAGAAGGAGGGCAACCAGAATCCATTGGCCAATTCCAGTTTGATAGGGGAACTATCCATGTGATTGATCTGAATACAGGGGTGTATGTACAAGGTCCTCAAGACAATTTCACTTTCAACATCAGAATCGTACCGTAAAGACGATTGATATACCAGAAGCACAGATCTCTGTTGTCGGGTGGCGGCAGAGTATCGGGGTCTGCACTTTTGCGTGTGTCGACCTCCCCGAATGCCCCTCTGCCGCCACTTGACAACAAAGAGGTCATCCTTTTGGATCATTCGGTGACTACATCAACGGTGTGGAGAGAAAATTGACCTTCACGAATTTGTTCAAGAATCTCTTCCCGAGGAAAGTTGGATTCGAGCCCGATAGCGTTGTACTCTCCGAATGGTGCAGGTGTCTCACATAGAAGCTCCTCTGCTGCTTTGTGCAAATCAATCGCATGCTGAAATCGCTTCTTCCGTTCACCGCGCATGGTGTACTTCGTGCCCCGTTCAAAAGAAGTAGAGTAGCGCACATGTGGCATTTCTTGAAGCGATACGCCATGGCGAAAACCACTCCAACCCCAAGCGCCAAGGCGTTCTGTTGGCCCATACGAAATACACAATTCTCCCTGTTCAATCCGCCTTTTCCGCTTCCAAGGCCCGTAGTCGTGAAGGGGAACAGATGTGCCGTTGATGCAATCAATGCCGCCAGGTGGCTTCATCAAAAGATGGTATCGTTGGTCCGAATAATAATGGCGCTGAACACCATCCATCCTATTGCAGTGTGCAAGCGCCTTCGTGAAACCGAATTCATTCGCACAGGTAGGTCCTGTCTCCGGACAGTTGCGCAGATGCATGAGTTTTCCTTTGGGGTAGCGATCAAACCTCGAGTAGTAATCATCGGGAATATGCCCCTGTACTCGGTCAAGGTTTTCCCTTGTTGCATTCAAACGGATAGGCGCAACAAGGGAAACTCTACAATTACTCATTCGAATCTCAATGTGCATGCCCATTGTATCGCCTGTAAACTCAGCGTAAGAGCGTATCCTTGTCGTACCATCTGCCTCTATTACCTTAATTGGAACTTTCGCCATGATTACCCATCTTGCCAACCCTCCATAAAGCCCTCGCTCGACAATGGTTGGAACCATTGTAGGATTTGTAAGCGGTATAACCTGCAAAGGTTTGACCTTTGCGACAGGATCAACAAACTACCAAAATCCACACAAAGCCCCTGATGTTTCAATGCAAACCACCTGCTTTCCTTAACATGGGTTTGACTTCCCACCCCTTCAAGCCACATGAGGGGGCGGTCAAGCCCAACATGATGCCCGAAGGGGGCTGAAAGAACACCACTATGCACGATGCTTAAAGGGCTCAATGACTTGCACCAACCATGAGGGCCGTCATCTACACCAGGGTTTCAACTGCAGGCCAAGAGAAGGATGGATTATCGTTGGATGAGCAAGAACGCCAATGTAGGGCTTTACTCGAAATCCACAACCACGATCTTGTCAAGACCTACACAGACACAGGTTCTGGAAGTTCCTTCGAAAATAGGCCAGGATATAGGGAAATGATGGGTGAAATCGGAAAAGTTTGGGACATCGTGTATGTTTGGAAGCTTGACAGGCTAAATCGTAGCCTCCCAAATTCGGTGAGATTCTTCGAAACATTGGGGGAAAAAGACGCATACATCTCCTGTGTCACAGAGCAAGTAGATACTTCTTCTCCTATGGGTCGTTTCATCATCAATGTGATGTCATCACTGGCTCAAATGGAGCGTGAAACTACAAAAGAAAGGGTGATCATGGGCAGCGAAGCAGCCAGGAGGGCAGGTCGTTGGACAGGGGGGATTCCTTACGGGTATCATATCCCAATTGAGTTCGATACTACCGGAAATCGGGTAAATCGTGGGGTTCTGGTTCAACATCCAGAAGAATCGGTTGTTGTTCAAAAAATCTTCGAACTGTATGCTCAAGGCTACACGATTTCAGAAATTTGCAACCACTTGGTTAGCGAGAGAATCCACACAAGAAAAGGCAACATCATTTGGTCGCAGAACACAGTTTCAGCGATCTTGGGGAGAGGAGACTTATACATCAAAGGGTACAATGCTATGGGCGATTCTGTGTTTGAGCCCATCGTGATTTTGACCGTCAATGAGGCAAAATCAATTGCGAGAAGGAAAGGTGATTTGGGAGATGAGGAGGAATGAACGAATGCATCATTGGCCTCCTGATTTGCATTTTGCTGTATGGTCTCGGACAGTTGCTTTACCCCGACCCCGTAGAACAAAGGATTCAGTACTCAGTCGGCATGGCTCGAACGATTGTTCCAGAAGCGAACCGACTACTGGAGGAATGTGAATGAGTTCAAAATATCGATGCCTCGATTGTGCTACAATTGTTTTGAAACTGTATGAAACAAGAAACGCAGTTTGGAAAAAGGATCTTCTCGATGAGGAGGACAAAGGCGACATAGACCACTTTGGAGACAGATACTACACATGGAACTGTAGCGACCATAAATGTACGGCTGGCTCAGAATGGTCTGATACGAAGCCACAGGAACTTGAAGAGTTGGTTTGCACTGGTTGTGGTGCAATCTACCTTTCCTTCGAAGAATGCGAATACTGCGAAGCCCACTGTGATAGAGGTGAATAAATGACAAAATGGACAGAAGATGACATAGGAAAAACGGTGACAATCACCTTTGAACACGGCACTGAAATCGAGGACACAATCGTTTGCGTTCCTCTCGAGATGATGGCTTTGAGGACACTGCCTGATGGCACCCAAGTTCCAGAAATGCTCGGAGATGGACAACCAATCATCGGCCCATCGATTGAAGTCGGCATGATTCACGCTCGACTTACGCATTCGCTTCCTATCATCAAGATGCAAGAAGAAAGATCCAAAGAAATGGCAGAGGCAATCAAGAAAATGGAAGCAGAAGATGGCGACAATTACGACCCGGAAAAACATGGCTTCACACTCGAAGAACTTGGTGTGAACCCGCATTTCTACATGGACAATTATGAACCAGAAAAAGTCCCTGTTGATGTACAAGTCGTCATCAAACCACAAGAGGAGGAAGAATGATGCCCGATAAGACCGTCACCCAGGACAAGTTCAATGGAACTTGCGACATCACCATGACCCTCTCAGTTGAGGAAACAAGATTGTGGCGGAACATGTCGTCGGCTTCAAGGCAAGCACTTGTGGGAAAATTTACCGAACTGCTTGGCGCTGAACTGCCGGAGATCCAAGCAGCATTGAGTCAAGCCATAATTCCTGTTGGAGCTGATGAAGCCAGTAAGGCAGCAGCGAAAAAAGCAAAACCGAAATTCGCTGGAAAAGCAAAGACAATCTACGAAGCCATTGCCAACACTACCTCCATCGGGCTGACTGATGAAGAGGGACAGGAACTATTGGTGATGAGCGGTAATTCGTATCGCCCTGCCCGTAGGGCATTGGTGAAATTGGGATTGGTCGACAAGAGCGGAGAATTCCGACAAACTCGGGCTGGAAACAGAGCCAACGCCTGGGTCGCAATCGCAAAACCATCTGACTTGGGGGTTTGAAATGGAAAGGCACGAGCAATCATCCTACGCAATCGCAATCGGAGCAGGGCTCATCATTTGCGCTTGGGTGATTTGGCGAGGAGAAGGGTACTCGAAAGCCATTGGCGCTGGCCTCATGTTGGGATCAGCACTATTCCTCTTCGTGGGATTCTTTGCACAGCCGAAGTACGAATTCGGACAGTTTTCAATCGTGCAGAACGCATTGAAAGTCAGTGAGAAATTGAATGAACTTGATGAAATGCACCACAAACAAATCTACGGTCAAAGGATTCGTGGCGGAAGCGAAGAAATCCCGTCAGAGGGTAGGTTAAGGGCGATGCTCAAGGCTGATGTGAAGCAGATTTGCCTTGGCATCGGGATTGTTGTTCCAGAAGATGCTACAAAAGAACAGATGATTGAGATGATCACGCAATACGGAGATGAAATCCAATGAAAGAAGAAACTCAAGCGCACTACGCTATCAATTTGACAAAACTCAGAACTCGAAATGAAGATTACATCGATGAACTTACGAAACGAATCAATGAAGCAACCGGTAAAGGCATGTCAGTCAAATCCGTCATAAATCCCCTCGAAACAACCGGCGTGATTTTCGGACCATTTGAAAATGCTCGAGGAGCAGAATTGATGGCTGCAAGTGAAATCAACGACGAAGGCAAGGACTTCTTTGGCGTTAGATGGGGGTTCATCTGCGTGAAAATGACAGAAATCGATTTCCAAAAGCCCTTACTCGAGAGGGCAAGGGTATTCGTTTGCACAGATGAGGACTGCAAAGCGGTTCAAAGGTTCAAAGGGTCATGCTCCGCTTGCAAAGCAAAAGGCAAAACTCTGATTCGAACACAGGAAGTGAGAGATTGGGAGGGCGTTCTACAATGAAACTCAATACGATTGAAAGTCGCAGAAAGAGGACACTTGCTTGCATCGGAACCTTCCTCATCGGGTTGGGTCTTTTCATGGAATCAGACGGCACAGGTCCAATGATTATCGGTTTGATCGTGACTACACTGTATGCCGTAGACAAGTACCTGGAGGTGCGTGAATGAATCCACAACAAATCAGGAAGATGGTTATCCTACGAGGAACAGGTCACAACATGAAGGAAATCGCAGACGAGTTGAACTGCAGTCAGCAGAATGTATCGTATCACCTAAAGAAGCTCCGCAAGCAATCACTGGAAAATGGTGTAGATGAAACACTGATGTCCGTTCTGGAAGCGGCATCATCACACTCCACAGATGTTTACTGGTGGATGCGGCACTACAAGACAAGTGCAAAATGGCTCATCCACCAACTCGAGGTTCTGATTACGACAGAAGATGCTGAGAGATTGGAGCAGACGAAAACCATCGTGAAGGCATCACTTCCAGCATTCAAAGAAACCTATGGGGTGGAATAATGGCAAAAAAAGGCAAAGGCACAAACAGCACAAGAAGCAGAAACGCAAGAAAGCAACCTACCGAAGAGGTTGAAAGTTCAGATACAGAGGAAGCACTGACTTACGAATTCGAGATCCAAAGAGCGACACAGGTCGTGACAGACCGCTACGAAAGGATAATCCTTGACAAAACCAACGAACATCGAAAGGAAATGAACAACTTCATTGAAGGACAAAAGTACTGGGTGAAACCATCTCTTTGGGCAAGAATCACTGGCCGATACAAGGACATGTATTTGGTATTCAACCATCTTCGGCCTCATCATTGCACGCATTGTGGAGCGAACCATGTGGGTGTGAACTTTGGAATCGAGAGCATGACTCTTGACTTGGAAACAGCATTGACTCACATCGATGAGTTGTTTGACAAGTACGAGGGAGGAAAAGCCCGACTTTTGCACATCCAAGTAGACAGAAGATCTCGAAGAAGCGGACAAATCGTGAACGACTACACCTTCCTCACAAGAGATTGGGATGCAGACAGACGAAAATACATCACTGATGAAATCAATTCCAACAGTGCTGCAAACAAAGTGTTCGCGAGCCTTGCAGAAGATACCAGGAACTACCGTGAAGGTAAGAGGCGAAGAAGAAGCGAGATGCCTTGATCACTCTTCTGCAGATGCCATGTAGATGAAGGTCAAACCAATGCATCCGACTGCTCGTAAAATCGATTTGGTTTTGTTCGGACCTTTGACTGCTGAACCCACTGACAGAACAGTTGCAGCAAGGCCAGTAAGCCCTCCAATCTTTCCCGATGTGCTGTCGATTCGGACGAGGTTTGCGAGTTGATCTGCGCGACTTTCCCTCGTCTGTCCCAAAGCTGATGTCTTAGGGGGCTTAGGTGCTCGAAGGATTTTGTCAAAGGCGACAGGGCCGTTGTTGAGCATGAATTCGGTCACATCCACCAAGTAATCACCTCAGTAGAAATCCATCATCCTTTGAGGATTCAAGAAGGCAAATTTTTGTGCATCAACCTTCAACGGAAGCAACGCTCCCACAGCCAAAACACTGACAACACCGTAGCCGATGGCCTTTCTTTTTCTCTTGGTTCGAAGTTCTGGCCGTGGCGTCAGTTCCGCTTTATCCATGCCCTGCTTGAACTTCACAGCTCCCAACGCAGCAAGTCCAGTAAGAGCAATTGTGCTCATCGCCTCTTTGGTGGTGACTCCGTAAGGCATTCCGACTGAAAACTTTGGAACAAACACATCTTCTCCAGTAGTAGTGTCCTTTCCTTGCTCCATTACCGTCAAACCCATTTTCCTTTCGAGTTTTCTCGCTTCGCGGATTCGTTCTTGTGCATTCATTTCAATCACCTACAGTTTGGAGTAGACGCCAAATCCAGCGCCCACGAAAAGCATGAAGCCCATGAGAGCACCCATCAAGCCTTCTGGTGTGAGGCTATCACCGGCAGTCACAATGAGAAACAGGCCAACGATGAAACACGCAATCATTTGGATCACGATTACATGCTTCATCAATTCTTGACGAGGGTTGAACCACTCGTCCATGAGTTTCATCACGGAAAGATTGTCTTGCGACGGATTGGAAATTGAATCAAGGATGTCTGAAATGTCTCTCTTCTCGCTCATCGTATCATCGTCCTGGTGGTGGAGGTGGCATGCTGTTCGCAGGGGCAACTGGAATGCCCATTGCTCTCATTCCAGTGTTTGCAACACCGCCTAAGACAGCACTGAGCACTCCGCCCTTGCTTTGATTTCCATCTACCATATCAGCAATCACGCCTTCTACTCCTGATTGTTGGGCCTTCAAACCCGCTGCTTGTTTGTGATTGGACAACATTTGGTCGGCTTGTGCAATCAAAGTGGATTTCAATTGTTCAGAAATTGCCGTCATCGTGGTCGAAACTTCCGCCATGGTGATAGTCGCAAGTTCCTTGCCCTTTTCAGTTGGCTGTTCTGGGACTGGTTGGAGGAACATTGCTCCCGACTCATCTTGAACGACACCAATCTTGAATTCCTTGAAGAAGTTCACAAGTTTGTAGTCAAGAAGGGTTGAAAAAAATGTAGCCATCGCAGGGAATCCCTGTTCCGAAGCCAAAAACCTCGCAACGGGTGATGAAGCTTTGAGGAGGTCAGAAAAAATGTCGATTTCTGTTGGGTTTCCATCCCAGTATCCCATCTGTTGATAGATCATTGCCGCAGAAGCCGCAGCCATCTGTGGGTTTGTTGCGTATTGCGGGGGCATACCTTGTTGTGGCTGTTGCTGTTGCATCCAAGGATTACCTGCAGGGGCTGAATTGGGCATGAACCCGGAATTTTGAGGAGCGGGGGCGGGATTGTTGAAGAAATTGTCAGCCATAGTTCACACTCCGCTCTGTCCAACCGATGTCGCTTCAACGCTTGAGGGTTGCGCTTGACCGTTTTGTTCCTCAATGTATCTCATCACTCTCAAATCCAAGTCAATTGAAACCGAATCCACCTCCTCGGTGAACGGGTTTCGCCTTTGGATGATGTGCGCTTCTCCCGTGTGGGTGTGCTCTTGAATCAATTGGAAGAAAGGCTCGAGAGCCAAAGCGAATGATGGCTTCGAAGATTTCTTTGGTTTCTCCGTAATCGGCACCATCTTGATCTTCTTTCGTTTCCAAAGGAAAACAGAAAATTGCCCTTGATTGTCGAGATGTTGTTGATGCCTCCATTGGGTGAACAACCAGTACAACTGGAGAAGTTCTGGACAGTACGATGACCGCAAAGGCACACCTTGGTCTACATTCGAGAACGCAGTAAATGGTGTCTTGTTGCCTGTGACTGGGTCAATGAAAAACTGCTGTGCAAGTGTTGTTCCCGAATCGAGAGGTTTCAAAGTGTCTGGATCAAGCAGTGGTTTGTTGTATGCGTCAGGACCGAGAGCCGCCAAACGGATTCCAGTCACAGCGCATTGTCCTGAGTCATTGAACCTCGAGAAATTCAAAGGCCATACGCTCCACCACGCTTTTGAGGGGCGTAGAAGCTTGCGTGCCTTCTTGATATTCTTCTTTCTCCGCTTGATTGGGTCGGGGTCCTGGTCGAAGTCAAACTTGACCTGTGGGTAGTAATCCGGTACTCCTCCATACAACTCGTCCATGACACTCCCAACCTTTTCAACCGAATCAATGCTTTGATTCAAGCAAATCCCAAATTGTTGATTCAACTTCCCAATTCCGCAGGGCGCTCATTGGGCGTTTGATTGTTGGAATTGACGCTCTTTGAAGGCGGGACAAGTCTGCCACAAACGGTTGGAAAATAGGGTGCTCGTTCATTCTCCGTGTTCCCCAATGCTTCTCCCAGTTCTCGTCAAGCCAAACATCTGCTTTGTTTGCAACAAGCCCCACAATCAAGGGCTTGTAGGTCTTCGCTTTCCGTTTCAATCCCTTTTCTGTAAAAGGCCAATCCCCATCTACAATCACATCAACGAATCTACGAAATGTGTCTTGTTGAGTTGTGTCGTTTGGATTTCTCAAATGTCTGTGATCAATGATGTAGATAACAACCTCAACATTTCGGCTCACCATGTCTCGAAGCCAAAGGTCGAAGTATTTGGGGTGCCCTCCAAGATCAGTGGAAACAATTGTCCTTCTTGCCATTTTCAAGGTAGATGTATTTTGAACAGCAATTCTCTTGCGGGTCGTGGGTGGCGGGAGATGGCGACCAAGGTTTGGGTCAAATGGATGGTGCGTTGTTGTATCGTAATCTTCTGGATTGACATCCTCCAACTCACCAGTAGTGGACAGTTGGCGACTCAGGGTGGTCTTGCCGACTCCCCATGTGCCGTACAGGCCGAAACGATGCGTTCTCCAAGATTCCCATAGGTGCTTGAGGTACAGGAATCCCCCGTAAGCAACCGCGAACCCTGGTTCCACCATGCTCAATCCCAATCCGTGATTGGGCCGATGTCTCCAGCATCGTCATCGTCGTCATCGTCGTCATCGTCGTCCCAGTCGTCAAATGTGTCAAAGTCGTCTTCATCAACCTCTACGGGCTCAAGTGCAACAAGACGCTTTGGTTCTTCCTCTGTGGGTGGTGCTGCGTTTGCACTCATCTCTGCACGCAACTGTTCCTTCAATGCAGATAGAACCGAATCAGGTATCTCTTCCGCAGGTGTCCTCACAGGCGCACGCTCGGGCGCACGCTCGGGAATTTCCTCCGGTTCTGGTTCCGGAAGCGCATCGTCGGGTTTCAAGTCATCAGCTTCTGCACTTACGAGACTTGGGATGAAATCATTGAGTCTCATGTTGTACTGTGGGGTGTCTGTACCTGCATCAGTCCAAAGTACATTGGTGTCGTATGCCTCCATAATGACTGCAACCAAGGCATGCCACTTGATGTAGTCAACATCGGTTCTGTTTCGATGGTGGACAGCAATCGAAATTGCCCAGTTTTGTGTCCAGCCAACTTCATCAGCCCATTCTCGAAACTCGGGCTTGAGATCCTCTCTCAAGTCTTCGAGGCGTACTCGAAAACGACCCTTGCCAAAAACCCAATTGCCATCGTCGTTTGGTTGTTCTGTCATTCCAAACGCTCTTGCAACGGCGCTTGCTTGTGATTTTGCAGGTTTTCGCTGGAATCCGAGGAAGATTTTCATCGTCATTGAGATAAGCCATGTGTCTCAGCCGTATGAACGCACCGACAGTTAGCCGAGATTGAACAGCCAACCAAAGAGCGAGAAGTCGAAGAAATACTCCAACGCTGAGAGCAAGAAAGCAGTGAGGATTATCCCAGCAGTAGTGTAGCCGATGATTTGCATTCTGAACCAGCGAAGATCCCACTTGTTCTTTTCACTGAATGCAAGTGCCATTGTCTCAAATGCCTTTTCCGCGTCAGAAGGAAACAAGGATGCCATTCAAAACCTCCTTGCAAAAACGATACCAAGGATCAGAAACACCGTTTCAACGACGAGTTCCTGTGTTGTTTGCCGGTCGATGTGCTCACCTCATATTGTCCAAACCGATAAGGGGAACTGCCGCAACTTCTGAGCCCGTATCGTCTTCAAGTTTTTTCTTCTGGTCTTCCATTGCCCGTTCCATGACTCTTCTTTGACCCTCCATCTCGAGCGACATTTGGAATCTTTGCAACTCGGCATTCATCTTCTTCATGGAGCGTCGAGACTGGGTCATCAAAGATTGAACATAGGTCTGATCCTCAAGTCTCTCCTGGAAGAAGATTTTGTAGAGCATGAATGAAATCATTTGCACAAAGGTTGCAGCCATCATGTAGAGTCCACCTACTTTGAACCAGTTCTCTTCAGATGGGAACCAAAGTTGCTGTTGATGAATTGCTACTGCAGCGCCAATCAAGAAGCTGTTTACGAAAAGCAAGGTGAAAATCCGTAGGGTGTTGTAGTCCGAATCGTTCTCCGCCATGGTCTCCCCTACCTCTCTCAGCCGTTTGAAGGTATCAATCCTTCAAAACTACTCCTTGGGCTTTGTGCATCAACGCTACAAGTGCAGCACCAGCCATTGCTCCAACAACTCCACCAGCAGCATTATCGCGGAAAGAGCCTCTGCTCAACATGAATGCTCCAGCAACAGGAACTCCGATTCCAAGTAGAAGTGTTCCCGGATTCATCAATGCTTTTGTGAAGGACTGTACTTTCTTGGTTTCGTACATTCCCAAAGTACCAAGCGTAATGGTCAGCAGAGCCGCTCCGGCAGCCCCACCGATGGTGGCAGCGTATGGAGAGATGCCTGTTCTTGCCGCCGGTGATGTTGGACCGATTGGATTCGAAGCGATCATGGCGGAAACAGCCCCAGCGGAAATCCCAGCCAATGCGTTTGCGTTGCGTTGCGCTTTTTTGGAGAGGCGGCCTCTGCCCGCCAATTGACTCATAACGGCTCCAACCATTCCACCCAAAAGCCCGTATGCTACTGGACTTGTAAGATCTGCAAGAAGTCCTGTGTTGCCCATGGGTTTAGCGCCACTTACGCTTGGCATTTGAGCAACCTCGCCCACGAGCGCAGGTGCGTAGGATGCTTGCCTCTGAACTCTTGCCATTCTGGAAGCATGGGTTTCACCCACTCTTTGATTTCCAAGTTGATCGTAATTGTGTGCTCCGATTGCAGATTGTGGCATCATGTTCTTTCCCTCAATTTCCTTCCAGCAAGAATGCTCCAACATTTGCTACCGAATATCCAAGGAACATCAATGCAAGTTCCTTTCGACCACCGCTGTAATGAGTCAATGCGGTTGCAATGTAAGCAACGGTAACACCAGCAACGAGTTTTTGCGAACCGCTCATACCCATGATTGCGTCAATCATTTTCGTCTTCCTCCTCATCGGTTGCCAATCGAATAGATCCTGTTTGTGAATCCATCATTTGTTCGATTTCAGCATCTGTTGGAATGTAATTGTCTTCTTCTGTGATAACTCCAAGCATGTCCTCATCTGAGAATCCTTCTTCTTGCTCCTGGGCTTGTTGTTCTTCTTCTTGTTCGAACACAACCCCTCCGGTGGCTGCAGTTCTTCCAAACGCAGAAGTAGGCACAACTAACCGATATGCAACTGAAACGCCGGTATATGCGCTTCTTCTTGTGACACGAACCACCTGTCCGGCAGGCCATTGTGCTCCGGAGCCCGTTGCTCTTTGACTTGCAGACACAAGTGCTGGATCATCAATTGCAATCAAAGGAAGCTTGTTGAAATCGTATTCGGATTGAATCCCCCATGGTTCGAGTTCCTTGAGGGCTTCTTGAACAGAAAGCACCTCATGAAGAGGCACCATGCTGTGTGATAACGCATCCGCCATGGTTGGGCGAAGTGGTTAAACCGCTTGAAAGTGTCGCTCACTCAGACTTGTCTTCCAACAAGATTCTTTCTGCCATAAGGACGAGTTCCTTGTAGGCGATGTGAACCGTGTTGTCAGGGGCGTCTTTCTTGAGGACGATTTCATTTCCAGCAGCATTCTTGAAGGTGTAGACGACAGTCGTGTCTTGGTCTCGCATGAATCAAAGGAAGGTCGTCAGCCGTATGAAGGCTTTGGACTGATTACCTGTTCCACCACTTGCTCTTGGGCTTGGATTTTTTCTTCTTTGCCAATGGGTTGTCCTCTGCAGTAGCCTCATTCATGGCTTCTCTGTTTGTCCACTCGTAAAAGCGAGTCATGATCTCTGTTCTCTCGAGAGGTCTGATACCATATCCCAAGACATCCCATCCAGTGTCCAAGCAGTAGAATTGCATAGGCCTGAAAAAAGCATCAACGGCAATTGCAAACTTAGCCCGTTGCAACAGTTCTTCGTTTTCCTCTCCTTGCTCGAGATGCCTTTCGATTTCTTTGAGAATTGCTTTGTGATCCAGTTCTGGAGGGTGGTCAAACACAACGGATGGTTGTCCCGTGACTGCATCGGGCTCACCCTGGCGTCTGCCTGTACCGCAACTCCTACACCTTATGAGTCGTGTGTGGCTCATTCCAGCGTGGTTCTTCGTGACAACTGTCAAAATGTTCTCTTCCAATTCCAACGAACCGCATACGATGCAAGCAGGGTGTTTCTCTCCTCTGCGAACTTCATCCGAGTCGATTTCACCACACTCAATCAAGCGCGGCCAATCCTCGTGTTCAACGATGTTCTTGCAAATCGGGCAATGATTGTTCCAATCATCAAACTCCATCAATTTCTCACTCATTCAAATCTCTCCTGTTTGCTACGACCTTGCCGATGATTTTGTTCCATTGAATCAAGGCGTCATTTCGCCACTTGGGAACTCCCGCCACATAGGCCGTAGGAACCGCATTTGGATTTGTGAATAGGTAATCATGCGTACTGTTGTGCTTGACACCTCTGTAGCACAGGACTTTGGCTTTCTCTGTCCAAATGATTGAACAACCAGCTCTCCAAAGCCTCTGTCCAAAGTCACAGTCCTCCTGTCCGTAGACTCCATCGAACAATTCGTCAAAGCCACCAACCTTCAACCACGCCTCCTTCGTGAACGCCATGTGCATTCCATAGAAATGGTCTGCAGCCCATTGCCCATCAGAACATCGAGGATCTTTCATTCTCGAATCCGCTTCAAAGCACGGAACAACAGAGCCATCGTCTTTCTGAACATCGAAGGTTCCAACGCAAGCATCAACTCCCATACGAGCAAAAGAAAGGTGGTACAGCAAAGCATGGTCTTGGAATACAGTCAAGTCATCGATTGAAACAATCCAGTCGCCCGTACATGCCCGCACCCCTGCGTTCCGTGCGCCTGCAGGGCATGGTCCATCGTGAATCGGTTTGTCATCAATGAATGTGAAATCAATTCCTTCAATCTGTGACATCGCTTGTGTGTACAAGGCCTGTTTGTCTCCAGAGTTTCTGTGAACCCAAACCAACTCCAATTCACAACCCTCGGCTTGCAGTTGTGGAATTGCTTTCTGCAGGGAACGAACCAGCGACTCGAATCCTGTGTGATCTCGAGCAGTTATCGTAAGTACTGAAATCTTCATTCTTCCTCGTCTCCTTGGGAACTTTGCACCGTTTCGTAATCAAGCATGTCTTTCGCATCGAGTTGCGTCCAAACTGGTTTGACTGGCATAACACGATCTGGACGGACAGAGTAAACCGAGCAAACTCTGTCGTAAACTTGCTGATGCCGGTGTGCGATTGCAGACCATGAGTTTTGACCCGCAAGCGCCAAGACCTCGTTTGCCATGTAGTCGTAGGTATTCCTACTGTTATGGAACATGTTGACACTTGTCTCAATCGCCTTCGCCAAAGAAACCGGACTGTTCTTTGCACTCTTGATTGCGTGAACTCCACCAATCAAGTCTCTCAATCTTCCTTCGTCAGTACAGATGATGGGTTTCCCCGCTCCAAGCGAACGCATAACCGCTCCGGATGTACTAAGAATTTCATGCCCAGGCACTCCACTGTATGGGAAGCAGACAAAGTCAGAAGCATTGAGCATCAAGTCAAGCTTCTCATCACTGACGAACTCTCGAATGAAACTCAAACCAGAAACTCTTGATGCGACCTTCTCGCACTCTGCGAGGTAAGGGTCGACATCCCAATGAGGGTGATCTCCAGCATAGATGACACACTCAAAGTAAGGACATCGATTCTCTCTTTTCACAATCTCCAAGGCTCGAATCAAATCAAGTGTGCCCTTTGATTCAGAGGCGAATCCGTAGTTCAGAATCAAAGGCACTCCCTCTGGTACACTTGTCTCTCCTCTTGCTCCAGAAAGTTGAGGGAGCGCCCTTATCCCGTGCGGAATGTGCGAAACAGGAGGGAACACTTTGCCTCTGATTGCTGATGAGACAAATGGATTGTGGGTGATGATGCCGTCTGCGAAACTGGAATGAGCCATTAAGTGAGAGATTGCACCTTCATGCTGGTCGCTTACGAAGTCAGGCGTATGGTAGGTAAACACAACCTTGCACTTGAACTCCCTCAGAACCTCCCAAATTTCTCTTGCGTTTCGGAACAGAGCCCATTCGTGCTGGACATGAACAACATCGGGCTTCACCTGCTCAAGTGCAGAATGCAAAGCGCCTCCGACATCGTACTTTCGATCCCAACAACGAATGTATGGAATTTCCAATCCCAATTCGAAAGAACCGATTGGTTCAGAGTCGGTGGCTTCTGCAAGAACAACAACATCTTCACCTTGCGATTTCAAACTCTCTGCGAGCCAACGGGTGTAGGTCGCAATACCGCATGTAGTTTCATAGGTTGATAGGATTGCGACCTTTTTGCGCTTGACTGGTGGGTGCAACATGAGTTCCGGTTGATCTTGATTCACCTCACCGCTCTCATCCAGCATTTTGTGAACTGCAGACAACAAATACTTCGAGACGGCTGGGAAACTCCAATCCTCTGCCCATTGCAGACAAACCGGTGTTCTCTTTGCAATATCCCCAGTCTTCCATTCTTGATACAAGGCTTCCAACCTAACGGTGATTTCCTCTGGATTTGGCAAGTGGTGATTGACTCCGGAAGCAGTGCGGTAATTCGTCGGAAGGACAACCAGGTCGGGATTGGCGTTGAGATGTTTTGTAGAACCATGTCCAGTCGTTATCACAGGAGTACCGACTGCCTGTGCTTCGATTTGGTAAATCCCAAACCCTTCTTGACTCGAACAATGCAGAAGAACATCAAGAGAAACCAACAAGTCCCTCATCTCGTCGGTTGTCAGTCCACGATCATTGTCGTATGAATCTGTTGAAATCACTTTTCCGTACAGATTATGGAGAAATTGAGATACATCTGCTTGTTGCGGATGATTAGAACCCTTCAACCACAGCCGAACATCAGGCTTGCCTTCTGCAAACTTTGCGAATGCCTGCAGGTTTTCTCTTGGAGCTTTGCGGATGGACATGTCGCCAAGAAAACCAACAAGGAAACAATCCGTTGCGTGTTGGAAAGTGGCTGTTGCCCGTACTGCCCTGTGCGAACGCCCTGTTGCCAACCTTGGATCAAAACCATGGGGAATGTACAACGGGTTCTCGAATCCCGATTCAGTCAATACTTCTACTCCGTGAGGGGTCATGCCAGCAACTCTTGTTGCTGAATGAAGAGCCGGTAAATCTTCGGGCTTCAAAGAATCCCCGTCTACAGGAGCAATCAACAATGAATTGCGTACAGTTGCAACCAACTCGCCCCAACTGTGCAGGTTTCCAAGGCCAATCAAACACCACCGTGATACCCGGTTTCTTTTCTTCCAATCAACTACATGTTTTTTCAAAGTCGTAGATGTAAGGGTTCCTGGATACTCATCACAACCGTAAACCTCTACTCCATCAAGAACAAACATGTTCCCTGCATAGCCGTAGTCACACACATGGGCAACAGCAAATCCCTGTTCCTTGAGGAATTGACCCATCAGGTACAGTTGTGTGGAATAGCCCGTCTTGAGCATGGGCGCATTTCCAAGAAGCACAACTCCGTCCATAGGTGCGCCACAGCGTTCAGCCGTTTGAACTAAACGAAAGCAGGGTCGAACTCGTAAGCCGGTTCTGGCTTATCGAGGTCATCAAGTTGCATGATCATCAAGGCCACCGTTGAAGGCGTCAGTAATTGTCCTTTGAGTTGTTCTCTGATTGACTGTGCAATCTGTATGCTTTTCTGAATTTGCTCATCTTCAAGCCCGTCAAGAGATTTCAAAGAGCGGATTACCAACTGTACCCATTCTTTCTCTTCTGCCTCTTCCATGCGGAAGGCTATGTGTACAAAGCCTATATGCCTACCGCAAAATTGTAAATGATGTAAGGCTTATACGGCTGGTTCACTTGAGTCGGCGCAGGGGAATACGATGACAGAAACACGAGGAAAGACGATACATGTGACCAAGGATGTCCACGACAGGCTTACAGCCCGTGGAAAGTTCAAAGATTCCTACAACGACATCATCAAGAGACTACTCGATGACTCCGATTTTTTGATGGAGTTGGAAAAAGAAAGAGGCTTTGATTCGGAAGGTGAGAAAACTGGGGAAGAAGAAGGTAGTCAATGAAATTGAAGCTCTCTTCCACAGAGAAGGAGTCCCAGTGTTATCGTTCCATGCAATCATGGACAAGGTAGACGAAAAACGCTCCACACTTCTTGGCGTACTTTCCTCTCATCCACGACTTTTCCAGAAAGTCAAAACAAATGAATGGCGGTTGATTCCTGACGAAACCGCCAATCTCGAACAAATTTGCGAAGAATACGGAGTTGATCGTGAGAAATTGGAATCTGTGATGGACGACTCGGGTTCTTTGAGGTACTCGTGGATTAGCGTCCAAAAGAAAGAGGAAGGATTCTCAACTCGAGAAATCCATTACTTGATTCACACCATGCGAAAACATGGTGCCTTAACGCTGCCTGAGATTTCTCAGTAATTTCACATCTGCGGCACTAACGGCAGGCACTTGGTTTGAAGGATTCCTTTTTGGCTGTTCAAACCCGAACAATTGTTGCATCCTTCTTGCATACAGGTAAATCTGCCTCCTTTCGACAAAAGCATACTTGGAGATGTTCACTCCGGAATACTTCCTCGAAGTAGTCCCGATCTCCTTTGCAGCGAGGTAAATCGCTGATGCTGCTTGGTTTTTCGGAGGGACATTCATCAAAGCATTCCGGCACATTTCCGTTGCTCTTGCATTGACTTCATCGTTTGTTGAATTCATTCGTGCCAGGACATTCGCCACGATTGCCTCAGCATTCGGAGGAAGCAAATCAATCAAATTTCTCTCCCTCGCTTGTTTGATGAAACGATTGACTACCTTTGCTTGTGGATCTTCGCTGTGAAATTTGCATAACTCCGCAACAGAAATCGGCAGTTGCGCATTGCGTGATGCTACATGCAAGGCGGCTATCACCGTTGTTTTGTGTCCTCTCCCCCCTGCACTTGAACCAGCTTCGTGAAACCTGTTAAACAACCGGTGAGCCTCAACCAAGGCTCTACCCGAACCAAAGGCATCAGCAAGGCCAACTTGAATTGCAATACGATCCATCTCCGCCTTCGCTTCTTCGATTCTCCTCTTTGCACCTGTCTTGGACAAAACAGAACGAGAGGATTCGGTGTAGGTTCCGGATTCACTGTCGAACTTTGTGTCCGATGTTTCCATGATGTCGAAGGGCTTACTCAATCCACAAACGCCACATTCAAGTTTCCATGTATTACTTTCGCCGTTCACATTTGTGACATCATCTCGTTTGATGAGCGAATCAATACGATCCCATTCGTGTCTTCGTATAGCAGCGAGTACGCATTCTGGAGGTGTGTACATTCGTGGACAGATTTCTCCGTCAAAGGCTCTCGCCTCAAGTGGTGCAAATTCTGGGACTTCTGTTTCAAGCCTCGTCATGACACGGGGAAGAGGTCGTGTGTTATGAAACCCGATGGCAATTTGTAGTGATGCATAATACATCTACCGAAATATGGCTCTGTAAATTCGAATCATTTGCTCTGCAAGTGCATTTGCCTACAGAACCATGCGTTTTCGAGCATGATCATGGGAGCTCCTGGTCGTGTGTCTTAAACGCCGATGGTCAGAATGTAGTGATGTTTCATACATCTTGCGAAATATGGGCGTGAAAATAGACAGTCATTCGACTGTGATCATGCACGCCTGGTAATCGTTGCACAGAACCACGCAGGGGAGCTTCTCCTGTCGTGTGTCTTAAACACCGATGGTAAAGATGTAGTGATGCATTGTACATCTACCGAAATATGGGTATTCAAATCACACAATCTGCACTCGCAGACATGTGTGTGTCTGGAACTCTCGCCTTCGAGACACGATCAAGGACAGCTCCTGGTCGCATGTCTTAAACGGCGGTGGTCAAGATGTAGTGATGTTTCGTACACATGGCGAAATGTGGGCGTGTCTTAGGCACCCTACGGCTATGTGTATTGAGGAAAGCGGTTCAATCCGCTATCTGAACACAGAAAAGTCAGCACCCTAAGGGTGCGATGACGCATTGTATTGAGGGCGTCTAACCCTCAAACTAAACACAAATGTCGGTGGGACTACGGTCCCTCACGAACCTATCAGAGAATCCCCGTTGCAAGGGGTGTATCTGTGTTGATGGTTCACCGACTGCACACCAACGAGGAAATGTGTGCTTCGAGGCTTATGCCTCGCACCCTCGTTGAAGCTAAGGATCGAGACAGCCAAGGGAGCAACCGTTTGGCTATGGAACGCAGATTAGCAGGGGCAAGTAATCCCTGTCTGCTGGACAAACCCGAAAGGGCGTAGATCCTCAATGGGAACCACCCTCATGGAGCAGAGGCGGGTGGTTAAGTGAGCCAAATTGACTGAGGCTTGCGGCGGTGAGGGCGGTGAAATACGCAAGGGCTCTGGTAACACTCCGTAAATTCGGGGGGAACCTACCGTCGCTGAGACATGTTTCAAGTCCGTGAACCTGCGAGGGGGCACGGATAACAGGACAGGGGTTACTCCGCTCTAAGGGTCTTTGACCTATGAGCGAGTTGAAACGCAGCATCATGATGCTGAGGAAATCCACTGAGAACCGGCGCAAGCCATATCGGTCAACTAAACACAACTAAACACTAAACATGGGAACAAAAACCATACGACAAACATGCTTAGAAACAGGAGAAATACGAGACTTCGATGCGGAAATTTGGTTCCGCAATGTCGCTGACAGCATCAGCGACAATGATAGTAGAGTAGAATGCTGGCAAAACGACCCTCGATTGACAAACAGCCTTTCGGACAGAACAGGCCTTAAGAATCGATGGGTTCCTATCAGAAAATTACTCATGCACGAAGGATTTGTTTTTGTTATCTCTGAAAATAAGCAATATCACATGTTCAACCATCTTGAAGCCCAACAAATCTACGGGTGCAGCAAGAAGGTTTACATCGAGAGATTTTGAATGAACAATGTTCATCAAACAGATTTACCGTATAAACGGCTTTTGCTTCTTGGGGGTGTTCGCACCCCCAGGAGGCCTTCTGTCATCACCCTAAGGGGGCGATGACGCATAGTATTGAGGGGGTCTCAAAGACCCATGAACAACTAAACACAACGAGTCATGCCCCTAAGGGGGCGGTGACACAATGTAATGAGGCGGGCTTAGCGGCCCAACTCGCCACCACGCTCAGGCGTATCGAGAATCGAGGATAAAACGGCAATGCCTGTCCTCGGCGTGGTGTTTTTTTCAAAGTGGTGAGGAGTAAAATCCCGCCACAACATTTTGCCCAAACAAACGGGCTACCGGAGGTCAAGCAGAGAAGCGGAGTGGCGTATTTGGAGAAATCCATGAACGCGCGTGTCTCGCTACCACATCGGTGAGAATCGATGAAAGACCTGTGATGGTTGCAAGTATGGAGAGATCCATCCGAATGAAAGGGAACTGAAAGGACCTGCAGGTAGCAGTCCAGGAGGGAACTAAAAACGAACTAAACATGGACAAAAATCCTGATGGGTCCAAGGGGCCCAAGAAAAACAATGAGCACGACAAGCGAACGCAAAACATCATTGGACGATGGCTTTCAGGCATCCTCGCAATGATTCAGACTTGCCTTCGCTGGAAGAACGAGACAGCAGCACCTGTGAAAATTACGAAAATCACTGGTTCGGGAGACGGGAACAACCCTGCCTACCAAATCAAAGTTCGTGATGTCAACACTGGTCTTGCAGAACGAGGAAAGGCAATGGCTGCCAGTTTGGCAGCCCGACTGCTTGGCAATGCTTCGGCAGAACCAGAAGACGATGGAGAGGTTCCAAACCCCTACTTCGTTGCAGTCTTCAAGATCCTCATTCGACTGAAGAGACTACCTCGCTACAAGGATGTCATGGAAATCATCAAGGTTGATTCCACGACCCTACGAGTAGTCATGACTGGTGACAAGCCAGTTCATCTCGTGTTCACCAAGGCAGATCTCGTCAGATTGCGCCGCATGGCTGTCAAGTCACGCGATGCGAAGGCGGTTCTTGGATGGGCAGAGTACAACCTCTGCCTACAACTGGTGGCGATGCAAGGCCTCCTCCCTGTTGCAAAGCAGGGCGAGAAGGTCCTCGTCGGTGTTGTTGCGTATTCTCCGAAGAATGCGAAATTTCACCAACAGACGCTCATCGCCGCAGTCCACATGGACGGCAAGGGAACATTGCACTGGACGAAGGGAGAAAAAGCCACCCGAGCATTCAGCAAGGGTAAGGAAGTACCTCTCTTCGACATCAGCAAGGCTCTCGGCAAATACCAAACCAAAGACAAGGACAACAAAGTTCGAAAGGGCTTCAAGTTCGAAGGCAAGGTGTACAAGCGCCTTGACCAAGTCAACGGAAGTTTCGTCATCAAGAGGAAACATGAGGAAATGCTTGCGGCAGCCAAGGCGGCTGGCGTATTCAACAAGTGGAGCAACCTGACATTTGCGAAGGTCTTCACACAGCACTACTCAGAAGCACAAGGCGGTCAGAACACCGTTTGGGGACTTCTTTCATCGATGACGAACGGAACTCAGAAGGGCGACAAGGGCCACATCAAGGTCAAGTCGAAGCGCTCCTGGTTTCACAACATCAGCTTGAAGCGGCTACTTGCTGGTTATCCTGAGGAGATTGAACTTCTCAACAAGGAAAACCAACAGATTGTCGCTGACATCAGGGAAGCATTGGGGCTTTCGGACTACCGAATTCCGGCAGTCTACCTCACCTCCAACAACGAATGGTCGCACACGAACGAAGACCATCTCGTGGAGGTGTTCAATTCCGATGCTTTCTCTGCGCTGGGTGTGAGCCACGACCCCAACTCAGTGGGTCGACGCAAGGGCGATGTTCCCGAGGTGCTTTCGCACCCTGAGGCAAACCGTTGGTGGAATCACACCGGTATTGCTTGGTCCATCGGACGATCAGATGCATCCTACTCTGCAGAAGGTGACGAGAACAGTTTCGAACTGCTTGACCTCATCGTGGCTGGCGCAGCAAAACCTGAGCAGACCAACAAGTCTGCTGAGTGAAGCGTCACAGATTGCAGTTTCGTTTGGTCGAAACGAACAACAAAGACCTGTTCCTTGAAAATCAACAATGTGAATGGAGAAACGAGGGTGGAATGCCCAATGACCTCTCCATGCTTTCAACTACACGAGGATTGCGCCGTAGACAGTAGGTCGTAGGCTTAATCGTGGAACTAACGAGTAAACACCTATCCGAAGGTCAGTATGCTTGCTGAATGGCGGACTGGTTGATTGATACGAACAGAATTCGCTATGAATGGCGGGGCACCGGAGGCAACAATGATGGTGCCCCGTCTTCTATGCACTGAACACAAATGGGCCTGTAGCTTAGTCAGGTAGAGCATCCGGCTTTTAACCGGACGGTCGCGGGTTCGAACCCCGTCAGGCCCACTAAACATGGCAAGACTTGCAGTACAAGTGACAGCAAATGGTGATCTCGATATTTCGAGCCCATCAAGAGCCTATCAGCGAATCGCAGACTCCGTTTCAAACGGATGCGATTCAAGCAAACAAAAAGCCGCAGACATCGCTGATGAATGGGAGCAGCGTGCGGAAAGAGCGAATGAAGTTGGTCATGTGACCGAATTCCTTCGTGGCAACACAGTGCAATTGGATGAATCAGATTGCTCAGAACAAGAACAATTATGGAGACAACTCACTGAACATGCAAAGCGATAGCGGAAGCAGGGTGCTCAGGCCCATCAAGAGGCCAGGGCAAGGAAAGATTGGCGATTACGCCAACTTGGAGAAACTGAATGGAAACTTTGACCTGCTTGACGCTATGGATATGCAGGTCAATGGATACACATGGGACACAATTGACAAACATGATTGGACGACATGGCCGGCTTGGATGGTTCGAGAAATCGGACACACAGACAACCGCGACCTGATGTACCACATCAATTGTGATTGCGGCTCTGCAAAAGAGCCCGCCTACGATGAAATGCGAGACGAAGCATACTGCAACACCTGCGGCTTAGTTGCCGGACAAGGGGAAGTAGTGAGCGAAGATGAGTATGAGTACTATGAAGACTGGGCATACGAAGGAGAACGCTGGAAGGAAGAATATCCAGACGATGAACCTGAGGACCCGGAAAACAATTGGAGAGACCACCGACCGATTTGGACCGTAAGGCCAGCACCGAGAAAGCCTCGTAAGAGCAACTTCGGCGTCGGAGGGATTCACATCCTTTGGGTGTACTCAAATGAAGAAATAACCACTGAAGACCCAATTACTGGGGAAACCATCACGGAGACTGTGAAAGTTCAGTTGAAGGTGGCAACGGGAGAAGACTCTTGGGAGGCGATCAACCCGGTCACTGGAAAGTTGGATACTCCGGACGGACTTACCTACTTGGGTCGAGACCAACTGGTCGTTGCGGAAGGACGGGCTGCCAAGGCTCGGGAATTCTTCGAAGCCCACAACGAAACTTGCATGGTAGGCAAAAACCACGGCCATCCAGACAACTGTCGAGAATGTCGTCGCCTGTTCAACAGGATGATGAAGAAGGGAGCGGAACTGCAACGGGTCCGCGACCGCTTGACACTTCAAGTTTGAACGAAAATACCACACCGGACCGAGACACTGAGGTAAAACCTACGGCGGAGTGGAAGACAAACCGAACACGAACTAAACATGGGCAAAGCACGAAACAACGGGCGGAGACCGAGCAGCAAACCTCACCGCAAAGACCGACGCAGATTCGGCAAATACAAGCGGGGGGGTCGCAAAGGCGAAAGAACAAGTGCAGGTGATAGTCCTGGAAAGAACAATCACAATCACTGAACATGACCGAATTGGAATTCGAGCGAGTGAAGCTTGGAGGATCGGGATATTTCTTCAACAGCCAACTTGGTATTGTGCAAGTTGAAGAAGTTGTTAGGGACATCGTTGAGACAGAAGAGCCGTATGCTTTTGTTCGCAAAAGCGCTATGGCAGTCGTCAAAGACGAGGAAGGAAAACATCTTTTCGAGACCACAGCAGAAAGATGGAACATGTTTGTCGCAGACGATGACCGTTCCACAATCATGAGGTCCGAAAACAAGCACCTCTACTTTGAACTGTACGAGGCAGTAGATGGCTTTGAGTTGGAAACCCAAGGCATCTTCTACATGGCTCAGATGTTCTTTCAACAGTGGGTCAAGGCTGGGAAACCAGACCTGAATGGCTGAACATGACTGAATTCGAAGAATACGAAGAGTCGATTTACACGAGAATGAGGCACATGACCCTCCTCTCGTTGATTACAGGTGTTGGTTTCTTCATTGGAGGAGAACCTTACACATACATCTGGAAGTTGGGTGTGATCTTGATGATTGTTGGAGGACTGTTTTACTCACTTGAAGTAGTGAGATTGACAGTTCGTATTTATGCCGACAGAATTCACAATCACATCGACCTTTTGGATAAGAACAACAGATTGAGAGCCGAACTTGCTGAATGGCAAGAGAAAAACAAAGGGCACTGAACATGGACTTTACGACAGCGAAAGCATGTGTATTGACCTCATACAATGGTGTAGATTTGTTCTACCGTAAATGCCACATGGCGAACGCCATGTTGGCCGGTTTGACCGGCAACAGAGTGGTGTATGGGCTTGCAAAGAGCCACGAAACGGGAGTTCTGAATCCCCATGTATGGACGGAAACATCCGAAGGCATTATCCAAGATGTTCTGGAAGACTACTACTATGAGCACACCCATGTGCCAGTCGAAGGACATCAATTTTTGATCAACAATTTCTATGGGCCGGGGCGTCCACTTCAAGTGGTCGCTACTCAGGAAATCATTGATTACACCAGGGAGGGGGGCAACCCCGTTCTTTTCTGGAGAAGTGCAAGAGGTTTGTGAACTGAACATG